>PPYF01620652.1_pt1 | contig 107128 bp, 104 predicted proteins | sample 1559871 | NCBI WGS metagenome assembly PPYF01 (sample SAMN08240021, study PRJNA423297) | Human gut metagenome, whole genome shotgun sequencing project.
CCTCCACAACGACACGCCCATAGACATCATAAACAAAGAATGACCAAAGAGAATCATTACGCTGACAGCCATCCTGAGAGAAAACCAAACGGTGTGCCGCGTCATAAACCAGGTAAGAAGGGGCGCAACCGGGAAGCTTCTTATAAACAAGACGATCCAGATAGTCATAACGATATATGTAAGCATAAAGATCCAGATCCGGATGATCCTGGTAACCCGGAGGAAGCACAAACACCAGATTGCCATACTCATCGTAGACAAAATAAGTATCAAAAAATGTATCACCATCCAGAATGCGTGAAAGGACCAACTGATTTTCACTATTATAAAATTCCCAATGCATGTTGCCATCTTCGTCCTCGCTGCGTATGCCGCGAAGGCTACCGTCTGCATAGGGACTATCGCTCTCTACCAGCTCGCCGCCGGCGGATACCAGATAACGCTTGCAACGTTGGACGGGTATACTCTCAAGATTACAGCTATATTTTTTGGATACGGCTTTACCGGTCCATTCATCACCAACACCAAACTCTTTTAACAGTAAACTACGGTGGGAAGCCTCATACGCGAAACGTGAACAGACGTTGCTGTGCCCGTAATACTCCTGTGCCGACTTTAATATTTGCTTATAGTTCCCGGAAGTCCCTTCCGACAACACAGGAACCGGAAGAGTACGGGACTGTAAATTTCCCAATGAGTTATATTCATAACTTTCAGTCAGGTCTTTGCCCTGCGGGGTTATTCCGACGTGTATCTTCTGAGAAACACCGCCAAAACCATCCCCATAGGACACATCAGTCAGGGAGCGCACACCGTTCGTTTTCAACAGCGAGGCTGCTCCCGTATATTTGTCAAGCGGAGTTACCGTAAGTATGCCATAACGGTCACTCATGTTCACAGTCTTCCTCTGAGCGCAAAGAAGACCGGAGCTTGCACTTATCAATACAAGAACAATGATTCTTTTTATATTCATAATTTTTCCTTTTAACAGTTTCTTATTCATTTCTTATACTCATTATACTCCAGCACAGCGCCGTCCTTATCACGGATTTCCGTCAGTCTCCCGAAGCCGTCATAGCTGTATGTAGTTACATTCCCGTTAGGTTCATTCATATAGACAACTCCCCGTTGCGGAGCATATCTATAAACGGTCACCCGGCAAGGGGCGGGGAAAGCATTACGCAACGGAAGCAATACATTTTCAAGGGCACTGCCGTCAAGGTTTTGAAGAGACTCCACACTCACGCGCAGCCCGGAAACGACTTCCTGATATGACGCCCCTTCCACAATAGCCACCGGACGACTGTAGTTGTATCCCCAGAGCAATGCGACCACAGGAGCATCCGCACGGCGGATCTCACAAACATTGCCATAAGCATCGTGTACAGGATAAGATTCACTCATTGAAAAGAGCCCCTCATGCTTCCAGACACTCACCTCGTCCAGCAAGGCCGAACCGGAGCCGGGATCCAGAGTATAGTCGAAACTGGTAAAGGAATCATCCATATAGCCTTCAGGACCTTCCACAGATTCTCCTATATGGGCAGGTCTCAATATATCATTGGCAGCCGTCATCGCCCTTCCAACGGCATCATTAACATGATATGGATAAGTATAATCACATTTCTTTTTCTTTCCATCGCTATACTTATAAATCTCCCTCACCGGAAGCCCGGATCGTATATCCCAGTCCGTAGAGCCATAAGTCCGGACAACCGTATCACTGACCAACTTACCAGCATAATAATCCGTATTCACAGTGAGCTGGTTTTCCACACGCGTATTCCCCCTGCCAATGCTATACCTGTACTCACGATAATAAAGGTCATCGTCCGTTTCCACACCGGACTGTTCTGCAACAACCAGATTGGCACGCCGCACTTCACGTCCCGCCACCACAGGAGTATTATTGTTCAAAGATATTTCAGTATATGTATGCTCCTCATCATGCACAGGCTGCTCCGTATCTACATCATAATCCGTTCTCCTGACCAGTTTGCCCTTCTTATAATGGGACACCTCATCATGCACCATACCATTTATTATACTTGGAAAATAGAAATTCGTATTGTATTCATAGTCTTCACGAGATACCGTTTTTCCATAATCATCTTTCTCCACAACACTCACATTAGGATATAGGACAGAGACTCCCGCTGCAGCACCGGCATCGGCCACCGGCAGGGATGAATACAAACGATAACGCATGCTGGTACGAGAGTAGGTACGCAAATAAAGTTTCTCCATCTCATCGACAAAAGTCACTTGAGGAGCATAACCTGTCGGAATACCGTCTTTCTCATACAAGAAACGACGTTCATTCTTCAGCGTACCTTCCACATCACGGCATTGGATAGAATAAATTCGCAAACCACCGGCATAAGATGAAATTGCATTCCCATATTCATCTGTATCGGGATATGTATTGAGCTCATACACTAATTCCTCTCTTGCACCTGTCGGATATTTAATAGACTGCAACGAATAAACCTGGGCGAATAAAATGTCCGGTGTACGGTCCGCACCTCCAATATAAGCATAACATACACCCCGGTCGCCATCGTAAGGCGTTCCAAACTCCACCAATTGTCTTTCTACAAGATCGGTATTACCGGTCCGTCCGTTATAATATCCGAATTTATCCACTGCTTTGGTCTGCGTCGGCGAATAGTCATCCACGTAGTCATTATATGACATTGTATAACTACGGCTTTGATTATTGACCAGTTCTGTAAAATTGACCTCAGTAAGCAGGCTGCGTCCCATGAACCGCAGTTGCTTATAATTCAATGTGACACGTTGGATTTCCGCCCCATTTTCATAAATATGCACGGTTTTCAGAAGAGAAGAGGAATAATCAAAAACGACTTTTCCATTAGCGTACGTGATTTCTTTGGGATATTTTGCATCAACCGAATTGTAAGGCCGGTTATCATACTGGCCAACGTTTTCGGCCGTAAAATCGGCCCAAAGAGAATCATTATGCAAAGCATACCCGTTCATCCGGAAAAACTTCAGTTTTCCATCCACTCCCTGCCAATATCCGTTACGGTAACTTTCACCCATATCCTCCACTGCATAATAGTCATAACTATCTGCATAAGTGAGCTTCTGTGTGACATACGAAAAAGAAAGCCTGTCCTGTTTCAAACTGGTGACATCCGTTAGTTTCCAGCCTGTAATCTTTCCTGTATTAGAGTATTCGGCTTCCTTAAAACGGTAAATATTACCGGAACCGTCCGTCACCTGAAATCCCGAACGTATGTCTGACGTTTCCACCTTATCAGAAGTCAACGGTAAATAGACCGGTATATGCGAGCCGCTTTCCGAGGATTTCTCCGGACGCCGGAACACGAAATTCCCCTGAGCATCAAATGTACTATAAAAAAACACATCCGGTTGTTCGTGCGCCATACCTTCGGTCATCTTATGCATATAAGAAGTGTCCCAACTGCCAAAGTCCGGGTTATAGATCAAATACCCTTCTTCATCAGGATTTCCTTGAATACTCCGGGTTACGGTGGGACCGAAATCCACGTTCCAGCCCAAGCCTGCCACGCCGTTTCCCGCACTGACCTTGATGCCTCCGCTGTCATATTGCAATCGTAAAGGCAGCGTGAAATCTCTTGTACGTATCTCATATATCGGGATACTAAGTTCAACTTTGCCTGTATTATAATTAACAGGACACATAATATGCTTCATCAACTCCTCCGATACCGGAGACACAGGAACATAATTATATTTGTATTTTCCTTCCGTATCAGCCAAAGCCGGCGAGGTGCCCTGGCTATATACGCTGCCCACACAAGTGAGCAGCGCAATTATTAAAATAATAGTCTTATTATTCATTTTAGATAACAGTCATCTGGTTTTTATAAAAAAATATTAATCCCTCTCATTACAGATTCATCGCATTAGCGCCCAAAACGCCTGCCAAAGCCGAAGCCACTGCGATAACCACCTTCAGGATCATATCCCATACTACGCAGCTCCAAATCGGCCACAAGTTGCCGGAGCGTAGCTCGCTGCGCCGGAGTCCGGGTATCTGCCGGGCGTCCCCGGCAGTCCAGACCACCTTCATAGCAGATACCTATCGAATGGGCATTGAAGCCTTTTGCGTGCGCCCCGATACGTTCGAGCGAGCGGGTGAGGTACAACGTTCCGTCCTTGCGGATGTAGTAGTGGTAGCCTGTTCCGTTGAATCCGCGACGCCGGTGCATCACGTCCAAAGCTTCAGGGGAGAGTGTACAATCCTCCCTCGTAGCGCTGCAATGCACCACGAACAAATTGATAGTTCGCATAATCAGTGAATAATTAATAGTTCAGTTAAGCACCTGCCGTTCAGCAGAATACTTCGTTTAGTTTAGTCGTTTGAATCTGTGTTGTGCCGGAGAATCATACCGACGGATCCGGTGTCACTCCGCCGGAACCCCCGCCTTCGGGCTTGCCACCCTCTCCTTCACCGGAAGCAGAGGTATCGGCACGGTCGAAACGGACACACCGGGCGCCTGTCACTAGCGAACGGGTGGCCATAGTGCCATCCAAATGACGGGTGGAACAGGGAAGAAAGCGAACTGTCAGTGAAGCTTGGGCGGCAGACACGTCGTCCACAGTTTTCACACCTTTACCGTTCGACTTCATCACCAGACGGAAAGTTCCGAAACCGTCAAGCGTCACACTCTCCGAGGATTGAAGATGCTGGCTGACTACCGTCACCAGGTTGTCCAGCGTGTTCTTCACATCACCCGGAGAAAGGGAGGAATAAGCCGCTATCTCTTTAGATATCTGTGAAGTACTTACATTACCTGTGCGCAACACACGGGGATAGAATAGTTGTTCTCCGTTTTTGTCTTTCAGAACGGACTGAAATGGACCATACAATACTGGCATAATCAAATTTGTTTTTGTGTTAATAAATTTAGTTTAGTCTTGTCTGTAAGCTTATCGACAACACAAAGATACAATAGTTACATTTCATATACAAGCGATTTTCAATATGTGTCTTAACTAAATTCTTAACCACCAGTAATGCATTGAATAACAATAAGAAATCGGAGGAATAATTATAAGTCTAAAACAAAAAAATCCGGTATGCATCAAAACAAAAAGTTGATTCATACCGGAAGTCATAATCTAAAGGAATATTTCACAAAACATAAGAAGGATAAAATAAAATAACCATCCGAGAAGTGTCCACTTACAAAGCCCTTTACCACATGTTTGATAACCAAACAATATAAGAGCCAACCCTATAATAAGCAACAATGGAAAAGGGAAAAGAAAGGCTATCGCTTTTACCCACGCAGATAAAGGAAGACGCTGCTTCTCGACCTCTTTCTCCTTTTCCACTTCGATAAGTTTTTCCACCTCCTTCGTATAGTCCTGATACATGGACGGAGTGATATTCCGCCGCTTCAGTTCCTCCTCTGCTGCGATTACAGCTTCAGGCTGATAATCAGCACGCTCCGAAGTCACTATTCGGACTAACTCCATATCAACCTTTTCCGACATTACGACAGAGAATTTGTTTGTTTCCATATTTTCTAGTATTAAACTATTAACATACAACCAATAAAAAACATAATAAACTGCATATCAAAGATATAACAAATGAAAAATTAACCGCCACGACACTCACCTAAAAAAAACGGCCCTATAAGAAATATTACAAAGATTCTTCCTACATTTCTTTTTGTAGAATCTTCTATTTTCGCACATTCTTTAAAAAGATTGGTTTTACATCCTTTTATCAACCAGCCGATAAAAACCGCCAGCCACATAATCAAAGCACCAACCTCTTCTATAATCATCATTACCTATCCTCCTTTTTAATATTATTGTCTATATACTCAAATTTATTTATACCTCTATTCATTTTCTCAAAAGTTTTCGGATTACGAATCCTTTCATCAAATTTTCTCATTTCCACATCGTAAACTACACGCCTACTCCTCGGGGGAATATGCCGATTGGCATATTTAAACTTATACCATGAACCGGGATGCAATTGTTTCAACAAGTGAACGGCGGGCAATCTTTGAGTGGCCACATCAATGAATCCGCCGGCTCTTTCATCGGGCGTCGCATAAGTTCCTGCCCAAGAACGTCCCGTCAGCCATACTTTCGGAGAATTGATAGATGAATAAGCTGACGATACCATATATTTGGCAACTCCGTCGGCAAAATTTGCTGCCGGTTCATTCAGGGTAAGCTCCAAATTACTAACAAAATCTGTTACCGGACCTACATTCTCATAACTTCCACTCCTCTGCCATTGCCAAAATTCAGATTCGGAAAGATGCACTTTTCGATCACCATAATCAATATATTCCTGCCGCCCCATAAACGTATTATGAAACCAATTATTATGTGTAGTTTCCTTATAAGTACCATCAGGATTATAGAGCACTTTCATCAGACCATTCGGATCAACATAGTTAACCGGATTATTTCCACAATATCCATAAGGGTTCTCTGAATAATAGTCTTCGCACAGAGGATCCACTCCATTCCACCTTCCCAACACCGGATCATACCGCCGCGCACCATAATCATACCAGTTCACCCCGCACGCTGTCTCCAGTTCTTTTCCGTTATACTTATACGGCTGGACGCTCTGCCGGGAACTTGTCGACATCAATCCGCCGAAAGCATAATAATCGTTCACTTCCTCCGCATTACCATGTTCATCCGCAACGACACGCACATTGCCCTGATGATCTTTGATGAAATAATGATAGCTCGTATCCGACAAAGCTATATACCCAACATCGGTCATCAACCGCACCGGAACCCCGTTTTCATAGATCACATTCCCGCAATAATCCGTCGTCAGCGTATCTCCGTCAGCAACCCACACCGTACGCAGCTTACTACCGTCAGCACTGTAAACATGAGAAATGTTGTCGCCATTTTTAAAGACTATCCGGCTAGGCAAATTTAAAGAATTATATTGAATATCAACAATATTCTTATTTAAATCTTTTGTCAGATTCCCGTTTGCGTCATAAGCATAGGCAGACTCCTGCGCAAACATATTCACTCCGGCGGAGAACAATAAACCCGCCAATACCATTTTCCGTAATAAATACATAATCCAATCCGTTTTTGTGTTAATTAATCGAGTTTAGTCTTGTCTGTAAGCTTATCGACAACACAAAGATAAGACAGTTACATTTCATATACAAGTGATTTTCAATATGTGTCTTAAGCAAATTCTCAACCAATATAAATAATTGAATATCAATAATTATCAATTTCCAACCTCCTATTTACAACACTTAAAAGATAACGTCCGGGAAGTTTTATCTTGCCCCCGCTGCCACGCAACGTAGCAATCCCCTGCCAGATTGCACCGCCGATAGCCCCGAAATTACTTTTAAGGATAATCGCATACTGTTCTGAAGGCGGGATACCGTAGCTACGGAGATTATCGAGCAGCCCCGCATAGTTACGCGATGTCCCGTCAGACGGCGGAAGAAGGGCATCGACAGTCTCCTGCGTCCACTTTTTCCGTTTCCCCGAACCGGAAACATCCCGCCCGCAGGAACTTCCGGAAGAAATCTCCTCCTTCCCAATCTTCTTCCCCTCCGCCTTCTCCCCTGCCGTTTCCAGGGGAGAATTGAAGTGGGGTTGTTCTTTGCTTTGCTGTGCTACGCTATGCTGTGCTGTGCTATGTGTACCTGATGTTACATTTTCAGGGATAAATGTTACATTATCACCCCTCGTAATGCCTTCTCCATGCCCCTGTTTTTCACTTTTCACAGCCGGCGTTCCTTTTGCATCATCCTTATTATCAGCCGGTTCATCATCTGCAAGCAGGCAATACCCGACTTCCAGATGTGAAATGCTGCGGCGACGGGTACTGAAAAGATACTGCCGTTGTATTTCGACGGAAGTCAGGATGCAGCTACGCTCAAAAAGAACCGCGTCGAACAGTCCGTATTTCACCGCCAGACGGACGATACGTTCCACGTCATCAGCACTCTTCTCGTACAGACCCGCCGAGAGGTCTTCGTAAAACAAACGGTCCGCACGGACATAATACCCCTCGCCCGCATAGATATACGACAGGATTTCCACCAGAATGCCAAGCGCGGAGTCACCCTCACGCTTCATCAGGCGGCGGACGGCACGGTCGTGAATAAAATCCGTATTCAGCGGGAAATAATCCAATCCCTTTTTCTTTATTCTTGCCATAATAATTCTGTTTTTTGATAAATACTCAATATAAAAAACCCGCTTTTACAGCAAGGATTCTTCCTGCATTCCCGCCTTTTTGCGTTCCATGCTAAGCCTCACTACCTGAAGGGCGTGCAGAATAAGCCGGAGACGTGTTTCCCGGTCCTCAGTCTGTGTTATGACCGGATAGGAAACTCGTCCACCGGACAAAGAGCAATGGGGAAGTTTCTTACCACTGCCGTATTGCCTTCGGCTCAGAGATTTGCGACACTCCTTGCAATATTTATCCGGAGACTGCGTTTTTTTGTTCATATAGAAGGACTCCAACGGAAGCTCACGTTTACAACTCTTGCAAATACTGCTGGATGTAGATTGTTTTGTCGATAAAGATAATGTTGTTTTCATAATGATAATTTTGATTTAAATTCTGAGAAAAAAGTTGTTTATTTGCCGGAGATGTATGTCCGACATGGTGGACATATATGCTTACCATGGTGAATCTATATATTCATCACAGTGTATATATATAGCTACCGGAGCAGTGATACAAAGGGGATGCAAGGCCGGGGGACGAACTTTTCTGCAACCTTTCGGAAACTTTTCTGCGTTTTTCATGGCTATTCTGTTTTTAATTTATATTTTTGAAACATATTTGTAATTTCACCGCTACAAAGATAAATAAGTTTTCATAAAGAAAACATACGGTTTTAGAAATTAATTCTTAAAAAACAGATAACGGATTATTAATGAGCAACTAATACGTTTATGATTTTTTACATCAAAATTAAATGCTAACAAAATGGATACAAATCTGGATGTACCCGGCATCATCAAACGTGCCAAGCAGGCATTAAACCTGAAGAGGGACAGCGAACTGGCTGAATTCCTGGGAGTTTCAAGAGCGACAGTCACCAACTGGGCTGCACGGAACAGTATAGATTTCCGCCTGCTGCTCGACAAATTAGGAAATACGGTAGACTACAACTGGCTATTGTTGGGAAAAGGCAACCCGAAACACCAGTCGAGATTTTGCGAAAGCGAACTGGCACAAGGGGAGGTGCAGATAATTCACAATCCCAAAACAGCCGAACCGGTTGACGACCGCAGCGTGACACTATACGACATCACGGCGGCGGCAAACCTGAAGACGCTGTTCACCAACAAGCACCAGTATGCCTTGGGGAAAATACGGATTCCGAACATATCCGCCTGCGACGGGGCGGTCTACGTCAACGGGGACAGTATGTACCCCATACTGAAATCGGGGGACATCATCGGATATAAGGAGATAAACAGCTTCGAGAGCGTTATTTACGGGGAAATATACCTGGTTTCGTTCATGATCGACGGAGACGAGTATCTGGCGGTGAAGTATGCCAACCGGTCCGAAAAGGAAGGATGCATCAAACTGGTGAGCTACAACACCCACCATGAGCCAATGGATATACCGTTTGCGGCGATCAATGCAATGGCAATAGTGAAGTTCTCTATACGCAGGCATATGATGATGTAAGTTTTCGTCAGGATGAAAAAGTATTTTAAGTGAAATAATCTGTGTTAATCCATGTAATCCATGGTGAAAAGTCATTATCTTTGCACATTGCAAAGCAGAAAACAATAAAATCACGCTATATAATGGAAAAGAAATTCAAAAGAACCACCGTCACATCGGCCCTGCCGTATGCGAACGGACCTGTCCACATCGGTCATTTGGCCGGTGTATACGTACCGGCAGATATCTATGTGCGCTATCTGCGGTTAAAGAAAGAAGATGTATTATTTATCGGCGGTTCGGACGAACACGGAGTGCCTATCACGATCCGCGCCAAAAAAGAAGGAATCACTCCGCAGGATGTGGTAGACCGTTACCATACGCTGATAAAGAAATCATTCGAAGAATTCGGCATCTCCTTCGATGTGTATAGCCGTACCACTTCACCGACGCACCACCAACTGGCTTCGGATTTCTTCAAAACATTATACAACAAGGGCGAGTTTATCGAAAAAACATCCGAACAATATTACGACGAGGAAGCAAAAACATTCCTTGCCGACCGTTATATCACCGGCGAATGTCCTCACTGCCACTCGGAAGGTGCCTATGGCGACCAATGCGAAAAGTGCGGTACTTCACTCTCACCGACAGACCTTATCAACCCGAAAAGCGCCATTAGTGGCAGCAAACCGGTGATGAAAGAAACCAAACACTGGTATCTCCCCCTCGACAAGCACGAAGGCTGGCTGCGCAAATGGATTCTGGAAGACCATAAAGAATGGCGCCCGAACGTGTACGGACAATGCAAAAGCTGGCTCGACATGGGGTTGCAACCACGCGCCGTAAGCCGTGACCTCGACTGGGGTATCCCTGTTCCCGTGGAAGGCGCAGAAGGAAAAGTGCTCTACGTTTGGTTCGACGCGCCTATCGGCTACATCTCCAACACGAAAGAACTTCTTCCGGACAGCTGGGAGACATGGTGGAAAGATCCCGAAACCCGTTTGATCCATTTTATCGGAAAAGACAATATCGTGTTCCACTGCATCGTATTCCCTGCCATGCTGAAAGCAGAAGGCAGCTATATCCTGCCGGACAACGTGCCCAGCAACGAATTCCTGAACCTCGAAGGAGACAAAATCTCCACTTCCCGCAACTGGGCTGTATGGTTGCACGAATATCTGGCCGATTTCCCCGGTAAACAGGACGTACTCCGCTATGTGCTGACTGCCAATGCACCGGAAACAAAAGACAACGACTTCACCTGGAAAGACTTTCAGGCCCGTAATAACAACGAACTGGTAGCCGTATACGGCAATTTTGTGAACCGTGCAATGGTGCTGACTCAGAAATACTTCGACGGATGCGTACCCGCACAAGGCGAGCTGACCGACTACGACAAAGAAACGCTGAAAGAATTTGCAGACGTAAAAGCCGAAGTAGAAAAGCTGCTCGACGTATTCAAATTCCGCGACGCACAGAAAGAAGCCATGAACCTGGCACGTATCGGAAACAAATACCTGGCCGACACCGAACCGTGGAAACTGGCGAAAACTGACATGGAACGTGTGGGAACAATCCTGAACATCTCCCTGCAACTGGTTGCCAATCTGGCGATCGCTTTTGACCCGTTCCTGCCGTTCAGCTCGGAAAAACTCCGCAAGATGTTGAACATGGACACCTTCGAATGGTCCGAACTGGGAAAAGACAACCTGCTCCCCGTCGGTCACCAGTTGAACAAGCCGGAACTGCTGTTCGAAAAGATCGAAGATGCCACAATAGAAGCACAGGTACAGAAGTTGCTTGACACGAAGAAAGCAAACGAAGAAGCCAGTTATAAGGCGAATCCGATTCGGGCAAACATCGAATTTGACGACTTCACGAAGTTGGATATCCGCGTAGGAACGATCCTCGAATGCCAGAAAGTACCGAAGGCAGACAAGTTGCTGCAATTCAAGATTGACGACGGTCTGGAAACGCGTACGATCGTGTCGGGCATTGCCAAGCATTACAAACCTGAAGAATTGGTAGGCAAACAAGTTTGTTTCATCGCCAACCTTGCCCCCCGCAAACTGAAAGGTATCGTCAGCGAAGGCATGATTCTGAGTGCCGAGAACAACGACGGCAGCCTGGCAGTCATTATGCCGGAACGGGAAGTGAAGCCGGGTAGTGAAGTGAAATAATGAAATGAGCGAGGAACAATCACTAAAGGACAAAACAGCCAAAGGATTATTCTGGGGAGGGTTCAGCAACGGTATACAACAGTTGCTGAATCTCGTTTTCGGAATATTTATCGCCCGGCTGCTCACCCCGTCGGATTATGGAATGGTGGGGATGTTAGCGATTTTCTCCCTCATAGCCGGCTCGATACAGGAGAGTGGCTTCACGGCCGCTCTTGTCAACAAGAAAGAGGTGACACACAAAGATTACAATGCTGTATTCTGGTTTAATATCATAACCAGCCTGTGCCTGTATCTGGTGTTGTTCTTGTGCGCGCCACTCATAGCCTATTTCTACAAGGTACCCGAACTGACGCCGTTGGCACGTTATTCTTTTACAGGCTTTTTCATCGCCAGTCTGGGAATCTCACACAGTGCTTATCTAAAACGGAATCTAATGGTCAAGCAGCAGGCCATGTCCTCGGTGATCGGACTGACCGTATCCGGCATTGCGGGGGTCACGCTGGCTTATCTCGGCTTTTCCTACTGGGGATATGCCACGCAAAGCATTGTCTACGTAGCTGTCAACACTGCCTGTTACTGGCATTTCACCCGTTGGCGGCCTACGCTTCAATTCAGCCTCGCGCCCATAAAAGAAATGTTCGGATTCAGTGGTAAACTGTTAATTACCAACATATTCAATCACATCAACAACAATCTCTTCTCCGTCATATTGGGTAAGTACTACTCCAAGATAGAAGTGGGCTATTACAACCAGTCCAACAAATGGTGCGGCATGGGACAACAATTCATACTGGGCATGATAAACGGAGTGGCACAACCGGTACTTGCGAAAATATCGGAAGATACCGACCGACAGCAACGGGTATTCCGCAAGATGTTGCGTTTCACCGCCTTCATCTCATTTCCCGCCATGCTGGGACTGGGAATCATTGCGGAAGAATTAATCGTTATCTCCATTACCGACAAATGGTACTCCAGCGTATCTATCATGCAGATATTATGTATCAGCGGAGCTTTTGTCCCCATTGCCAACCTTTACCAGCAACTTATCATCAGCAAAGGAAAGTCACGCATCTTTATGTGGAACATCATAATCCTCGGCATGCTCCTGCTCACAGGCGTTCTTCTGGTACATTCTTACGGAATATATGCCATGCTTGCCATGTATGTCTCGACCAATATACTATGGCTACTGAGGTGGCATCACTTCGTGCAGCTTGAAATCGGGTTGAAACTACGCCACGCACTGGCCGATATTCTTCCCTACGCCATCATAGCAGCCTCCGTCATGGCAGTTACCTACTACACCGCCCGCCCTATCGAAAACATCTATGTTCGCCTGGCAAGCAAGATACTACTGGCAATGGCACTTTATGCAGCAGCCATGTGGGCGAGCCGTTCGGTAACTTTCAAGGAAACCATACACTATTTTATCAAAAAGAAAAGCGCATGAAACTACTCGCTCTCGTCACACTCTATTATCCACCCGCACACATCACCGACAACCTTCTTACTTATGCAGAAGATGTGGACGGATTGTTTGTCTGGGACAACACCCCCGGAGGCAGTAATTATCAATTTCCGGAATCTATCTCCCACAAAATAGTCAGGTTACGCCAAGGGGAAAACACCGGTATCGGCAAAGCACTCAATGCCGCAGCGATGTTCGCCCTCGACAACGGATATACTTACCTGCTGACAATGGATCAGGACAGCGCTTTTACCGCTTCCACATTCAAAGACTATATCCGTATTATCAACAATGACAAAGACAGTTCCCATTTTGCTTATATTCCTCTCATCAATGCTTCTGGCACAGACAGCAATGCGCCGCTCAAAGAAGCACAGGGGATGATTATCTCCGGAAGTATTTTTCCGTTGAAAACGATACAAAAAGTCGGTCTGTATCTTGACAAATTTGTCATGGATGCCATTGATACGGAATATTTCCTGCGCATCCGCCGCCATACCGGAAAAGTCATGCTCGTACCTGCCGCCAACCTGAAACATGAACTGGGACATCCGCTCCGGAAACAAATACTCATCTGGCACCCGATGTCACTCAACTACTCCCCGGTGCGTACCTACTACATAGCCCGTAACTTCTTGTACCTCAACAAGCAATACGCCGAGTTCAAACGTCCCGAACTGCTTTGGAAGCTCATTTGGGAGCGTCCTTTCTATATCCTTTTTATGGAAGAAAACAAATGGGAGAAACTGAAAGCACTCGCCAGAGGTATCTGGCAAGGCTGGAGAAAAGATCTCAACCACGACTGTTATTTCAAAAAGCTCAACCCAAACCCCAAGCACCATGAGCGCGAATAACCTTACAACCACCTATCGCCTGCTGAACAGTTCTTTCAGGAAGACGATGATTTTTCACTTGGGCATAGACGCGGGATTCTTCACCGAATATACCTATATGCTTCATGCAATGCTCTATTGCCTGCAACACAAGATACAGTTCAAGCTCTATTCCGACGATGCCAACTTCGGTTGGGAGAAAGGTTGGACAGACTGTTTCGTCCCCTTCTGTGAGGAAGTGCACGAAGCGTTTCACCACACCTACAACACCCACCGCCTGCCTTCGTGGAAAGCATTGATGAAGGACAAGAAATTGCCCAAGACCAAACTGATGAAATGGAAACTGAAAGCAACCTGCAAGAATATAACCGGAGAGACTCTCGCTTTCCTGACCTATAAAAAACCGGTATTACTGAACTGCCACCTGAAGTTCGATCCCAACCAACACTTCCACATCCCCGAACTGGGTATAGACGGGGATTATCTCCATGCTTTCCGGAAAATGACGGAAATCACGTGGAAGTTGAACGAAGTAACCGGACGAGAATGCCGACACCTGGCAGACAACCTGCAACTCCCGCAAGAATACGTCGGTTGCCAGATACGCGGAGGCGACAAGATCACCGAAACCAACCTGCTTCCGGCAGAGTATTACATACGCCTCATCAAACAGAAAACCGACTTGCGCGATGTCTTCGTGCTGACAGATGATTACCGTATCTTCCGGCAAGTACAGTCGCTCGCCCCGGACATACGTTGGTATACCCTATGCGATTCCGGCGAGAAAGGATATGTCAACAGTGCTTTCACGCAAACGACGAAAGAGTTGAAACAGAAGCAAATGACTCGTTTTCTTTCTTCCATACAGCTACTGATGAACGCTTCCATATTCACAGGAAGCATCACCACCGGGCCCAGCCTGTTCCTGCTCAAGAAGTTCTATCCGGACATCAGTCCTGCCGACTGTTTGCTTGAGGATTTCCCGCAAGCAGCCACCCTCCCTATCCCGGGACGCAGCCAAATGGCGGCGGAATTTCTACAAGGAAACTTAAAGTTATAGGAACTTGTCAATTTAATCACTACATTTGTATCATAACGTGCATTAACCGTTTCCAATGGACAAGAAATATACAGCAAAAGAACTTGATTTGTTACATGCCGAGCTTTACGACATATTGGGAGAAACCATTCGTATCTGTCGGAAACACGACATCCCGTATTTTGTGATAGGCGGTACTGCAATCGGGGCACTCTATGACCGGGCGATACTGCCTTGGGACGACGATATAGATATCGGCATGGCACGGAAAGACTACAACAGATTTCTCGAAGTAGCCCCCCGGGAGCTGGGCGATTCCTACTTTCTTTCATGGATAGAAACAGATCCGCACAGTCCTTATTACTATGCCAAAGTCAAGAAAAACAATACCCTCTTTGTAGAAGAAATGTTCAAGAATGTCCCGATGCATCCGGGTATTTTTGTAGATATATTCCCGTTCGACAGGATACCCGACAACAAGCTGTTGCGGAAATTACAGTACGACGCAGCCGGTTTCCTCAAATGTTGCCTCATGGGAAAAGAGATATGGATGTGGAAACACTTCGGCAAATGCGAGATAGAACATCCCACAGACCGGGGAGCCTTCTCCTGCTTCTTGAATAAAGCAGTCGATGTTCTTTTCTCGAAGAAAACAATTTACCGTATGCTGGTAGCCGTTCAAAGCTGCTTCAATTCATGGAACACGAAGTATTTCAACAACGTGATGACTACCACCGACCACGTGACCGGAGAAAGCCTCCGCCACCTGCAACCGGTGCCGTTCGGACCGCTCACAGTGAACGCTCCCGACAACCTGGAAGGTTTCCTGCGATACAACTACCCGACCCTGCACCGATATACAGAGGAAGAACAGGAGAAAGTGAACAATCACTACCCTGCCGCCCTTTCATTCAGTACGACTCCAAAACAAGAACTATGAATATGAAACCCGCTTTAGTAGATGTACCGGTACTGATACTGTTCTTCAACCGCCCGCAACAATTATCGCAAGTGTTCGAGCAGGTAAAGAAAGCACGCCCGTCACGGCTGTTTCTCTATCAAGACGGAGCACGAAACGAACACGACCTGCCCGGGATAAAAGCCTGCCGCGAAATCGTGTCGCAGATAGACTGGGAGTGCGAAGTAGAACGGTTCTATCAGGAAAAGAACTTCGGTTGCGACCCCTCGGAATATATATCGCAGAAATGGGCTTTCTCAAAAGTCGACAAATGCATTGTACTGGAAGATGATGATGTGCCGTCAGTCTCTTTCTTCCGTTTCTGCAAGGAAATGCTGGACAAGTACGAACATGACACCCGCATCAGCATGATTGCCGGATTCAACCCCGAAGAAATCAGCAAAGACATCCCTTACGACTATTTCTTCGCCACCACCTTCTCTATCTGGGGGTGGGCAAGCTGGAAACGTGTCGTAGACCAATGGGACGAGTTCTATACTTTTCTGGACGACTCCTTCAATATGCAGCAACTCGAACAACTCATCAAAGAACGCAAGTTCCGGAGCGACTTCATCTATATGTGCCGGCGTCATCGCGAACACCGGAAGGCTTTTTACGAAACCATTTTCCATGCCTCCATACTGTTCAACTCCGGACTGAGCATTGTGCCCACACGCAACATGATTAACAACTTGGGAGCAACGGCGGATTCCACCCACTTTGCCGGTTCCGTCCATACGCTGCCCAAAGGCTACCGCCGCATTTTCACCATGAAGCGTTACGAAGCGGAGTTTCCTCTGAAACATCCCCGCTACGTCATTGAAAATGTAGCGTACAAAAAAAGCGTCTACCGCATCATGTGCTGGGACCACCCGTGGATAAAGATAGGACGCTCGTTCGAGGAACTGTTCCTCAACCTGAAATACGGTAATTTTTCTATCATTACGAAAGCTGTTAAAAACCGAATAAACAAATGGCTGAAGAGAAACAAACATCACTAAAACCACTTACGATTTATTTCTACCATACCCGCCTCACGCGGGAAAGTTACGAGGAATGGAAAGAGTATAAATTCCCCGGACATATCTTGTACGGACTTCCATTGCTGGAAAAACACGGGATACATTCCGTCATGCACAAGTGCCGGTACTTCTCAAGCCGCCTGAGGCTCATGCTCTACGCAACGAAAGAAATTCTGTTCTGCAAGTACAATCGCCAAATCAAAAAATTCCCGACCGAAAAACAAAATGTGTCATTGAAACACATCTTAACATAAAACAAAATGTGATTTTTGGTGCAAATTTAAAGCCTGTTTAAACTCAATTAAACAGGCTTTAAATTTAATCAATGATCATGTAAACGGATAAATCAGGATTAGCAACAAGCGGAAGAACATCTTCGTCATCAAGAACGCTCATCGCATATCTATGAATACTCTTCTTTATCATTTCCAATGTTGGTTTTTCCAAGAATGTAGAACTGGCAAACGTTACCAGTTCGTTTCCTTCACTATCAGTTCTACCGATTGGTTGTATTGCATATCGAATTATCCATGTTCCGTCGGATTGTTGTTCGATAGGCTTAGCTGATTTCAGGGGTAAGATATTTTTTCGCATTGCCTTTTCTTATTTGTTTTTTTACTTGTTTCTTAAAATTATACTCACTCTTTATTACAAAAACTTCCCAATGTCCTTCAACGTATATATATTGCCACCATTCAGGAGCAATAATCTTTCCGATTTTACGCCTTAGATTGTACGTATTGAAATGTCTCATCAATCCATAGTAACTGTTCATCGTAGCCACGAAAGTCTCAATATGGGCTTCGCAGAAGCCTTCTTTTGCGATCTTGTTATACTTGCTGACTGCATCATATATATTTCCCACGACACGATTTGATATATAGATTCTACCGGGAAGAATAAATGCACCTACGAACAGGACACCTTTTGAATAGTGTTGTATATATATCTTTTTAGGATGCAGTTCCAAAAGCAACTGTTCTTTCAGATAACTATTGAGTAAAGGAACATTCTTCAGGATATCCTCTTTAAAACGCATGACAAAACCAAAGTCATCGACAAAACGCACATAGTGCTTTATCCCGCATATTACAGTCACATAATAGTCAAACACCGAGCCTATGAAATTCGCAAACTTTTGAGAAGGAAGATTGCCAATGGCGACGCCACGTTCCGGGCTGCTGTAAAACAGACTTTTGTCTTTCGGCAGTTTATCCCATAGATGTAAGGGAGACTTCCTACGACATTTTTTTTGTGGCTGGTGGAATATGACAACCCGAAGCAGATACAGCAAACATTCGATGTCGTCTTTCTTGTAATTGTCGCGAACAAATATATCAATCATTTCCCATAATAGGGACTTCGACATGGACATAAAAAAACTTTTTAAATCACCTTTAAAGATGTATGCGTCCTGTGTGTAGTTCTTGCTGACTTCTTTAATCATTTCGTCCATACGCATAACTGCAGACAGGCATCCTTCCCCTATCCGGCAATTCTTTGAAACGTTTCCCTGTGCCTGAAAGCGTTCCTCCAAAATCGGGTCAAGGCGAAGATCGATCCAGTGGTGTACGACACGGTCGATATAAGCAGCAGCAAATACTTCACGCAACACGGGCTTTTTGCGCATGAAGCAGTCAGAGAACCCCGGTTCATAATGACCGTATCTTATACTTTCCCATACGGCAACCAGCCCCGTATCATAATTGAAGGAAAACTCAATACAGTCATCAGTATTGCGCTTTTGCCTGCAACAGTCATCGTATGCTTCTATAATTGAGGATAAGGGTATGTCATAGATCGGTTTATCTGTTGCGGAAACGGGACGAACCCTGCCTGCGTTAGTCTTGTTGTTCGTGTTCACGTTGCCGTTGTTCATGTTCACGTACCACGCGTTCGAGGATTCAGCATTCACTGTCTTAGTCTTTCCCGGTTCATCACCGGAGGAATGCCCAATAGATAAATTAGATTGCTCTCCCATAAACTCCGTGAAGATTATGGCTCTGGCTTTACGGAAGCTGTCTTCTCTTGGGAAGCGGTGAAATTTCGCCACCCTAAAATTTGCTTTTCAACTGACGTGACCATCTCAATGATGTCCGCTGTCGTCTGAATATTGATCAGTTTCCGGTCTCGACATACCCTTAATAAGAGTTTCAATGTATCAAACTTAACAAGGAATTCGTTCAGGTATTCCACGCGACGCGGAAGACTTGAATTTGCATAACGGATCAACTCACAACAGCGAAGGGCAGACATCATAAGTTCCGTACCGAATTCGTACCTGTAATTCTTCGGAAACTTGTCTCTTGCATCGAGTATCAACATTAATAACCGATACATACACTGATAGACTGGTCTGTCTTCTGTCTTTCCCATGTTAATTTTTGATATTTTTAAAATTTTTCTTTTACTCCGCAAAGTTAATGATTGTCAAACTATTAACACTCATTTTTTCAAAATTTTAAAATTTAAAAAGCCCCTACCGGGGCTAATTAAACGTAACTATCTAAGAGATAAAGAGTTAAAGAGATAAAGAATCTATTGCGGAAACGGGACGAACCCTGCCTGCGTTAGTCTTGTAGATCGTGCCCACGTTGCCGTAGCCCATGAGCACGTACCACGCGCTCGAGGCGTCGTATTCGGTGCTGCTCCAGTACCAGTCGGTTGTAATTATATTTTGATTACCTGATACGGAGGATAGCAACTCGTTGATTTCGGTCTTATATTTGGCGATGGTAATGAGTTCTCCTTCGCTGGGAAGATACCACTCGGTTTTGTCTTCAAGTCCGTCCAGTTCAAGCGTACAAGCCTTATAGTTCTTTGCTGCTTCCGCGGCTGGCGCGCCAACGACACCGCCATTATCCTTAATTCCCGCAGTGGCTTCTATGATAGCATCGGTATTTTGTTTTCCGTCTGCCGTTTCATAAAGCCCTTGATTACCGTTCCCGTAATTCTTAACGCCACGGATGTCCGTACCGTATGCCCCCCATTTGAAAGTACGTCCGCCTATATCGTCAGTGCAGTCGCTTTTCGCTATGACGAACTGGCGACGATCCGCACGGATACGGACACCTATACGCAAGTATTTTGAACGGTTATTTGCACTAAGGGAATTCCATTCTTCAGCAGTAAAGAACACGTTGACACCGTCTTCGATCCGGATTGTGGCAAAGGACAGGTCAAGCAGCCCGCCAGCCCATCTGATATATTTTGCAATGTCACTGGCAGGCGTATTTTCGTTCACGCTGGTGAAACCGATCTCCTGCAAAACAGATACCTGTTCTTCTTTATTCATACGCAAAAGCAATGCGCTTTCATTATTCTTGTCTGTCATAAATACACTGTTTTTAATGGGTTAATCTTCTGCCGTTGCCCTTACATGCAACAGGCTTGTATTTTTATTCTGTACGGTCATGTGTCCGGTATTCAAATTACACGTCCATGCATTTGTCGTATCGTAGTACGTGCTCGTCCAATAGTATTTGTCCGTCAACAGCATGCTGTCACTGCTCCAAAATGCACGCAGCATTTCATTGATTTGATCACGGTATCGATACATGATCATCATCTGTCCGGAAGAAGGCAAGAACCATTCTGTATCATCTTCCAGACCGTCGCCATCAAGCGTGAAGGCTTTATAGGCTACGGCAGCTTCCGCAGCGGGTGCGCCTTCCACACCGTTCGAATTTGTTCCTTTCAGGGCATCAAGGATCAGGTGTGTATCCTCTTTCCCGGTGAAGCAGGTGTACATTTTGCCCAGCATCTTTGCGGAAAGCCCGTCGATCGTTTTACCAAGACCGCCCCAATAGAAACTGGAGGACAAGTCCCCTGCATAACATTCTTGTGCAGCGATGACAAAGGACTGCGAATGCGCCCGGATACACAAACCACGACGGATAAACTTCAACTTGTTGGCAGGGGTCAATGAGTTCCATTCTTCACGGGTAAAATACCATTTGGAATTATCGGAAATCCGGTTACATGCCACCCGCATGTCCAGCAATCCGGCAGCCCACTTTATCCGGTTCGGGAACTCGCTGGCACGTGAATTCTCCGTAATGTCGGCAAAGCCTACCGCCTGCAGGGCTTTTACCTGTTCCTGTTTATTGAGGCGCAGCAGGGTTGCGCTCTGTTCTTTTGTACTCATGTTATTTGCTGTTTACTATATCGTTAATATCCATATTTTCTTCCGCAAACCGTTGAAGGTATTCTTCATAGGTTTCACCATTATAATAGTCTATGATTTCACCCACATTATCCAGTGTGACTTCGGGATAATAAGGTTCTCCACCGTATGCTTCCGCATTAAACCAGTCGATGATTTTGATATAAGCGTCGATTATGGTGTTAACGGTCAAACCTTCGAAGCCATTGCGGATCGCTTCTATATCCGAGTTCTCGATAACTTCATCCAGCAGATAGTTCCCGGTAAGTACGGGCTTCTCTACCTGATTACCGTTTTCATCCAGTCCCCCGATACCGAGCTGCAGGATTTCCAGCACTTCCGAACCGTTCCCGATGAAATCACGGTTGGTGATACGGATATGGCGGAATACGACATTACCTTCCTGCGAATCGATTATATCGCGTATCATCTTTACAACGTCAATAAGCGGGCAGTTTTCCACGCGCAGTGTGGTGATGTTCGGCATGGATTCAACAACGATGCCTGTGTCCGCATTCAGCCCCTTATAGCTCAACTTATCGAGGTTCATCAACTTGAATTGTGTCATGGTGGTCGGCAATTCCGCATATTGAACCGGACAGCCACCGACAAAGTTGACAATCTGCAGGGAACTGCCGTATGCCAGCAGACGCAAAAGGCGTGTTGCCCCGGTCAGGTCAAGGGACACCAGCTTTTTGAAGTTCTCGACGTTCAGGAGTCTCATATACGGTTTTTCACCAAGTGGAAGGTCTGTGACGCTATTGTTGGCATATCCTTCGCGCTTGCTACCGAACACCAGTTCCTCGACTCGGATCAGCGTAGTGAAGTCCTTTGCCTGCGTACCGTCGATATTGACAGTACTCAAATCACCCAAAGACTTGATCTTTGATGCACCGATGATATAGATCGCGCTCGATGAGTTTGAACCGTCAAAATGGAATGTCACCTTTGAACCGTCTTCTTCCGCCCATGCTCCCTGTTGTGCAGCAGGCGTGTTGAATCCCGCCCACAATTTCCACTGTTCGCTTGCGGTCACTTCGATATTGATGTTCTCACCGATGGCACGGAACATGCACATGTTATTTGCCTTCAGGATCGTGCTGACACCGAAGTACGCATCGAGGAAATCATAACGGGCAGACACGTAGTAATGTCGGTAAGGGATACCCATACCGGAAATTACGTTGAACGCCTGACCGCCCGGATTGGTGATATACTTCGCTACCGAGTCACGGCAGGCAACGATTGCGGGTATCATCAGGTGGTCTTTTTCTTCCGATTCACGTAATACGGCTTCATAGGAGAAGGCAGACTCGCCACCCGGAAGGCGCGATGTACGGATTTTCTCTGCGGTCGCTGCAAGTCCGACCTGATCATAACGCCACATGCCTTGCCATACGACACTCATACGTCCGGCAAACACGTTTTCCCCTTCCATGACAGTATCAAGCATCACGTTATACGGAAGTTTGAAAATACCGGAGTTATTCTTGCCGTTCGTACTGTCCGAGTCATAATCGTGGTTCATATACCAGCGGTAAACACCGTCAGGGCAGAGGTACAAAGCCCACATGCTGTTTTTTGACAGCTGGTCGACGCCTGAATGATACAGGATACGAACCAAGTACGCGCGGAAAGAAGCCACGCTGCAATACTTGTCCATTTCCTCAACCAGTTTCCGGTATCGGTTTTCAATCGTGTCGCTGACCTGTACACCGTTGATGCTGATTTTGCCGCCTGCCATACGGTTCTTCGGGTTACATGAATACACCCATTCGCAGAACTGTTTCCAGTGGTACGGTGTCTTCTTTCCAAGCGCATAGGCAAGGTTCATGCCGTCATCGTCCGGTGTACGGAATTCAAAGAACATCGTCCATTTGGGAACAAGGCTTTCCGTTGACAGTTCCGCACCGTACAAGCCTTTCACCCACTTGCTGTGCGTCGACTGCATAGTCATGAAGTTGTCGATATCATCGAAGATGCACATACCTTCATAATCAAGCATTTCAACACATTCAACCGGATTCAGGACACGTCCGGTAACGACCGTTTTCCTGCCGTTGAAAGAGATTGTTCCGGTAGTGTTTTTCCATGCCCCGTCGACGTATTCCATGAACTTGTACGAAGCGTCCGTCGATTTGGAAAGCATGTAGATCGTATCCTGATCGTAGTCGTCAGCATGGGACATGAAATAGGATTCCGTCACGTCCGGAAGGTCGGTGAAGTCGCCATAACTCAAACAGTCGGCATTGTAGCCGGGAACATCCTTGAAGCCGAAAGTCGGTGGATTTCCCTTGTCAATGTTCCAGTCACCGCGACACCAAAAGTACGCGTCATTGATATTTCCGGTATCTGATTTGAAGACAAGCACACTGTTACCGTCAATACTTGTACGCAAGTCCAGCGTGTTGTTTTCATCCGCATAGTACGCGTTCTGCGCTGGGGTCATATATTCCTCGCCCAAAGCCTTCTGCATATCGTTATTGATACGGGAAATCGGGGTGTTTACCTTGTCGGGTGATGCATAGTTGACCTTCAGGCAAACCTTGTCGAATGGAATAGTCTCACCACGCAAAATGATTTTCTTGTTTACAATCGCGTCGAGCAAAGCCTGCGGAGCCCGTTCCGGATACATCGCACGGATAATTGCCTTTTTCAGCTTGTATTTCCTGTTCTTATAGGTTGGATAGAAGGCGGATGTCGTACCCTGATTGGTCGTTTCCACGTTCTCGAAAATAAGACTCATACCTTTGTCCTTGCAGAACAGATACAGGTCTGTATATATCTTGGTGGACGTGTCCGTTACGTTGTCAAGCGTTTCAAGTTTATAGTCCCCGTGTGGCATTTCGACCAGACAGTCGCACATTTCAAGTGCTTTGTTCAGGTCGATTTTATTGTCGGTTAGGATATCGTTCTTTTTGTTCAAAGCGATCATTTCGTCCGTATCAGATTTACCGATCACAAATTCATCGTTAATCTGTTCGTCCGCCATTTCCTTTTCCCAGGAGAGCAAGCGGTACATATACAGTTCCCCGGCTGTTCCGGAGAAGCTGATTTGTTCGGACTGTTTGATCGCGCTTTGTCCTGCCGTATATTTGGATGCGCCAATCAGGTCACCGTCACAATATAGCTTGGTATAGCCTTTGCCGTCCTCTTCCGCATTTGCCTTTTCAATGACGAAAGCAAACTCGTAGATGTCGCCCGGCTTGAAATACCGTTCGATCAGTTCAGTTCCGAGTGCTTTGAAGTACACACATTTTGAAGTGATACGCCACCCGATTTGGTTTGCTTCGTCCCAGCATGACACGACGTTCGCGTCAGGATCGGCAGCGTTCTGCGTCTTTATCTTGATGATGGTAGTCGATCCGGTCTGCTCAATGTTGGTACGGTTATAGGGACGATAAGTACACAATGCGGTGGCATCATCCGAAACCTTGAACGCCTTCCCTTCGTTCTTGTCGGTGACAAAGGCATTCGTGGAATAGTTGAACCCGTTCTGCTTCATTTCATAAAGTCCGTACAGCCATGACTTGTCCTGATCCGAATTGTCCTTGTCTGCCGGATTGAAATAAATCATATAGCTGGAATCACCATTGATGTCAATGACGGAACTGTTAACGGAGTACTCAATCGTATTGCTTTCCCCAGCACCGCATTTCCCGTAAATACCCAACGTATTCCTGATATTGTCCGCAATAGTAAAGCCATCGACACGGGTGGACAGATTGAATGTACTGTTACGTCCTACTGATACGGTAGTCAGCACTGTATCGGTTTCACTGTTGTCTCCGGTAGAGGTATTGGCAACTTTCGCGACCTTGTGTATTTCGACATGGGCATCGGTAGCGACATGGCTGGGATCATAGCACGCCACTTCGATGTTCAGGTTTGCATACTTCTTGACTGACCATGCCGTTTCCGTTTCTTCGGAATGCGCAAGCGCCACGATAGGCATAAGACTTGACGGGTTGACAATCATCACATCAAAGAACTGGTAGTTCGACCATACGCCCGATTCCACGTCCTGTGCGACAATCCTGACAGTATATGCACCATGTTTCAGTCCCAAAGACGAAACGTTGATTTGCAAGTCCTGTGAGCGTGTGGAAGCCACGCTGGTTTGTGAGATCAGCTTCCATTCGTCGCCTATTTTGATATGTGCCGTAACGGTTGACTTATTGGCGGAAGACAGTTTGAACACGTCCGTCATGGTGATGAGTCCCGAACCTTCCTGCAATGTTTTGTACAAAGCCCATACACGGGAAAGTTTCAGGTTTACAGCCGTGACGCTGATTGTCTTCTGCGCGGTATTTCCCCCGTCATCGGTGGCAACGACCACAAACTTGCGGTTCATCGCTTCGCTGAAATAGCTTTTAACGGAAATCGCAAAAGTGTAGTCCGTATCTGACGGGGAACTTTCCCGGTTCACGTTGAACGTTTCAAGCGTTTCCCCCGTTGACTTGTCTTTCAGTTGCAGGGTTTCGATATTGTTGTATGAAACCATTTCACCCGATCCGGTACGTGACAGGATCGCAAGCCTGATTGTCAGGTCGTCAGTTCCGAGTGCGGCATACAGGGAGGTCTTTTGCGGATAGATATACACGATTGTCCCGGCAACGCCCCCACCGCCACCAGTTCCGACTGCAAAGGTGAAACCGTCGCCCAGCGGAAACCCTTCCGCGTCCTTCATGTACACACGCACCGTTCCGTCTTCCGCCTGTTCGCCATCCACGTCGACGGGCATGGCATCATAGACCGCACCACCTGCTACCGGGTTCACGCTGTCCTTGATGATTTCGGAATCGGTTTCGACTGTTCCCCCAGCGGCAGAACCGAAGTCGTTCCATGCCGCCAAGTCATTATAATCGGCACGGGACGCGCACAACTGTTTGGACTCGAATGTTTCCTTTCCGGTGCGGTAGATGATAACCACACCGGGTTTGATGCATTCCGTTTCATTTGCCGTCTCGTAAGCTGTCAGGGCATCGATAGCCGTTTGAAGAATATAGTATCCGTTTGATAATGGCGCAATTTCATCGACCAGCAGCACTGCGCCTTTGCCCGTCATGTCGCCACCAGCACCACCGAAGTCCGTCCAGTTCGCTTCTGTGGCAAAGCCTTCAAGGGATGATCCGGCAAACTGTTTGGATTCCCATTCACCTTCAGCAATTTTATAAGTCAATACGATACCCGGTTTGCGGTAAGTGACATTATCCGCATTCTCCCTTTCCGTAATTGCGGCAATGGCTGCGGACAAGGAATAGACAGAGCCGCCACATATTTCGTTGACATTGATAACGGACAGGGCTTTGTTAGCCAGCGACAATGCTGAAGACGCGGTAGCCTGTGCGTCTTCAGCCGATTTCTTTGCCGCTTTTGCAGCCAAGTCCGCAGACGCGGCTAACTGTATCGCGTCGGAGTCGGCAGAAAGCAAAGCCCCGGCAAAGTAGATGTAGGTCTTGTTGCCGAACAGGTATATTTTATTCTCGTGCGGGTGTGTGCGGTCGGTATTCATATAGGCATCAACACCTTTCCAGCTTGGATAATACTTGTTGTCAACGAAGCAGGCAAATTTACCCAGACTGGCGAGAAATACAATTTTACCGTCTTCAGTAGGCGCATTGGACTGCTCCAACACAATGGAAGAGTCGGTTACTATTTCGTCGAAGCGTTCTGTTGAGTGATGTACGAAATCTACCATTAATGAAGACACGTCCTGTGATGTGCTGTCGGCATCGTCAGAAAGGCTTTTAAGTTTACCCCATACTGTCCCGTCTTCGCTTTCCGATTCCGTGCCGATATTATCGGACAGCTTTCCGATATTTTCATTCGCTTTTTTAGCGGATTCCGCAGCTTCGTTGGCTTTCTTTTGTGCAGCATCAGCCGTATTCTTTGCCGTTTCTACATCTTCTTTTTTTGCATATACGGAAAGGTTGCCTGTCGTTGAGACAAGTTTCCACCCCGGATTTTGAAAGGCGTAGATGTTACCATTGTCGACTGCATCGGGGGTATTCTCGTCATACACCGTCACGATCTGACCGAATTTCAACGGCTTTCCGTCAGAACCGACCGGGGAAGTACTGTCCGCGTTCATCTCCGCGACGGTGGTGTATGTGTTACGAATCCCCAACCCGATCTGGTTTTTCTCCGCTTCGTTGATGACATCCAGCGTTTCATCAATCAAGCCGCCCACTTCTTCAGGTGATATGGATAAGGAATCTTTCTTTGCCGAAAGTTCCTGTGCCCGTCTTTTTAATTCGTATATTGTTGCCATTATCAGTTAAATCTTTAATGTATCCTCGATTAAAATAGTACTTGCAGGCATTTGGACAAGTGGGCTGCCATCTGCTGAAGCTATATAACAGTTGCCGTTATCGAATGTGAGTTGAACAATCATTGATTGTGGATTATCCCATGAATCTGCATACGACATCGATAGACTGAACACTCCGGAAATATTCTTTACAGACGAATCAAATGTACATAATCTCCGTTTGCCGTTCACTTCAGGAGCTATCATGGAAGTTCCTGTATTGGCAGCAGCCAAGATATTAAAATAGACAGTTTCATTGCCCGTCTGTTTTGCCCGGTATATGATTTCTGCTTTTCCGGAAACGACTTCACTTAGGGATAACTGGGCTTTCATGTCCTTTTCTATTATGGTCTTGTCCAAATAATCTGTGACAATAGCCAATATTTTGTTCCTGAATGTTACTACATCATTTCTGCCTACATACATATCTGACTTTGTATATGTTGTTGACAGTTTTACATACCTGCGCTCATATACTTGCGCTTCGGAATTGTCCGCAAATATTTCATTTTGAAATTTTTCCTGAACAACCACCCAGTATACTGGTTGTGATGTAGGCACAGTAAGAATATCCGGTTTTATCGGATAAACTTCATCACCTATCACGATATATCCATTTCCGACAATAGTATACACTGTATTGGAACCAAGGATTTCCGTGCTGACCGGATCGCTTAACAGAATATGTTTCTCTCCCAGTTTCATCCCGGAACAAATGGCTTTCAATACGTCTGCTGTGGATTCTTGCATAAATTCCAAATCATCCAAATAAAATGGCTGTCCGCCTTCTTTAAATAACAGTTTATTCATATTCGTATATTTTAAGGACGTAGGTTCGTCCGGCTGGTTTATAATAGTCAATCAAGTTTTTAATCTCATTCTCATACGTTGACAGGAACGACGGTATGTTCACCATGTAATTTCCCGAATAGTTCCCTTCACCGCGCTGCTGGATGTGTTTCTTTCCCACTCCTTCACCCCGTTTATACAGGTAGGACGGGATTTGCTCTTCCCTGCGGTGATACAGGTACGATTCTTTTCCCGCAATATCAGTGATGTATATTTCCCTGTTTTTCAAGAAAAACCTGTCGTTCAGCACTTTCTCGATATATATCACCTGACCGTTTATATTCAGCTTGTTGATAGCCTGTTTACGGTAGCTTTTAAACAGGGTGTAAATGAAGATTAAAGGGAGAAGGAAGATGGATATGATTGCAAATATCTTCCTTTTCCTCAATGACGGACGAAGCACATACTGCGCGTATTTGATAATGTCAAAATCATACCACATAAGTCAGGGAGGTTTCAAGGCTGTTCAGGATGAAGCACCCGGCTACAGCCGTATAGTTATTATTTTTAATTACGTTATATTCCGTAGCGGATGCCGCTTTTGCGGCACATTCTCCAAGTTCGATATCCAGTACTCCTTCAACCTTCTGTATCGCGTCAACAAGTTTTGTCTTATTGAATTTACCTCCATACTCGATGCCTTTCAGATAATCGTTGATGGCGGCAAGTACTGGCTTGCTGCCATCCGTCAGGCGGACACCGGAAGCATTGATAACCATCGGGTCGACTTCTATGGTGGCGTTGATACGGATGTCATCCGCTTTCATTGATTGAATAGAGAGAATCACCCCGGCAATCTTAATCGAATTCATATAGCTTTTAAATGCCGTTAGAACGTCCCCGGTCAAAGGACATGGAAGCCCGCCTTCGTCTCCGGACACGAGTATCTGAATACTTCCCCCGCGATCTTTGACCGCCACATACTTGACAAGCTGTTTGGCTTCGTCGATAGCGGAATACCGGAACTGGTATTTTTCCGGATCATAGACCAGCGGATCACCATACTGAAAAGCCAGCGCACTGCTATGATACCAGCGCACCGTCGGTATGATATTAGCGTCAATCCGTTCCTCTACGTCCGTCTTGAACTGGTCAAACATTTGCTCTATGACGTGCGCTGTTGCCGCAAAAATGTAGAACAGGGTGCTTTCTATTGACACGGGAGAAAACACCGAATCAAAGTCGGCATCACCTGTGATACCATATATGTCCCGGATAATGCTGTTAGACATATAGGCATCCGTCATTTCTTTCTTTATTTCTGCGATTGTTCTAGCCATTACTTAAATTGTTCGGTAAATTGTTCAGTGAAAATTCTCAATCGTATTGCATTCGACGCGGTTTCAGAAGTAGCCGGGCAAACGGAGTTCCTCCGGCAGTAATCAGCTAGTTCACTGTTATACACCTTCTCCGGTATTTCGATTTGCTGTCCGGCTTGAAGGGAGTCTGTTATGCTCATATCGTTTGCCTTTGCAAGCATGAAAGCCGCTTCAATTGTACCATATTCCTGTACGGCTATATCCAGCAGGGTTTGTCCGGCTTGTACTACTGTTTTCATCTTACATTTTTATAAATAAAAAATACAAATGCAATAAAAAAGGCTGCTATTACGGCTTTTGCCCACGGAGGAATGTACGCGACCTTTTCAACGATCTTTGTATCATTCTTCTCCTGTTTCTCTAATTGTTCCTTCAATGTCAGCAGGGTTTCCTGAATTTCTTGTATTTGCACCTGTAACTGTTCGTTATATGTTTCTTTCTCCTGCTTGGTTGACGTTCCTGTCGCTGTTTCCGTAGAGGTCGGGTATTGTTTCCCTGTGCTATCCGGTGGCGAATAGTTCGTCTTCTGCCAGTTGAATTCCATTTGCTGCATCATCTCGATAATTCGCTCAACGTTCCTGTTTACGTCGACCTGCGCTTTGTCCGTAGAAACTTCTTCCTGTTCCGTCTGCTTCTGTTCCGTGTTATCCTGATGGACGGTCGTGTCAATTTTTGACGAACGACAGGAACAGACAGATAACACCACGATTGAGAATAAAAAAACGAGTATCTTTTTCATTACGGTCGAACGATTACAGGTGGTAAAAATGAGGTAAATTCACTCTTTACGTCGAAGCAGGGACATTCTTTCATCCACTCGCATTTTTCGACGATGCCGTTCCCGTTTTTGTCCGGGCTGGTATCGCGATGTCCGAGGATATCAATAATGTCGTGGCGATGACAGATGTCCTGAACGAGCTCGCGCATGGCTTTCTTCTGTGCGTCTGTCCGGGTATCCTTTGCCTTACCGTTTTTATCCAGTCCCCCCTCATAGCAGATACCGATTGAACATCGGTTATAACTGGTATTCGTACCGGGAACGATAAAGTTGTCATGTGCTCCGACTTCGTTTTCCGCCCGCATGGGGATCACGCGACCGTCTTTCCGGATATAATAGTGGTATCCCCATTTACCGAAGCCGCGGGCTACGTGTGAATCATTAATTTGCTTCTCTGTGAAATCCTTGTCCTCACGTGTTGCGGAACAATGGATGATAATGTATGTAGGTTTATTCATCTTTCTTTTCCTCCTTATTTTCTGTTTCGTCTTCTCCTTGAATGTATTTCTTATACTTGCATTTATACCTGTAATCAACTCCGAAGAGTGCGCCCGCGAATGTCGAGACTTCGCCATAGGCGACTAAAACAGAGTTGTCAATCTGTCCCGTAGGTACTACCCAAAATCCGCAAAACAGCAGGATCATTCCGGATACGGACAGGAAAACTGCGATCCATAACTGTACGTGTAGTCTTTTCATGATACATACTTATAAAATCAGGCGGAAGACTATCCACACCAGTAATATGACCGCATCTGCCAATAATGCCCCGCGTACCGTCGCCCGGATGTCTGCTGTGTCCGGGACATCGTCTTTTGATTCCTTCCATTTACCAGCCAGCCATGCGGAGACAGTTCCCAAGACCATGCCGCCCAATACGCTAAGGAAGCTCACTCCAAACAGGAAAACAGATGCTACCACGCACACGGCTAAAATGAGCATCCCAATCAGTCCGTGAATGATTTTGTCTACTCCGAACTTTTTAATCAGATCGTTACTTGCTTTCATTTTCAATCATTTTAATCGTTAGTAATTTCAATATTTATTTTATCCACCAGCTCCGAATAGTCAATGCCCGCGCGTTTCAGGTGGATTTTCATTTGTTTCTCAATGGCTCTTTTATCAGCCTGTGAACGGATATACCGGATCAGGTTCGCACCCAGCACCGGGTCTTCTTTCAACTCACCCTGATTCAGCTCAAGCACGATTGCCGCATTTTGAATCAGAGTGTCACCGATTACGAACCCGGTCAGCCCGTCTTTTCCCTTATGGGGGACAATTCTGATATCACCATCCTTGTCGAGTAATAGTCCTTTCATTGCTTCACCCTTTCGTTTTCAATGTCCCTGACCTGTGTCTCTTTTAGTGATTCCGAAATGTAGGAAGACAATGCCGTTTTCAAAGCCGATCCCCCGTCGTTCGGTACAGGTGTCCATCCTGACAATTTCTGCTTCAATGAATTGATGTCCTTTTCAATCAGGTTCAGCCGTTCCGTCAGTTCCCCGACTTTTACCAGTCCGCCCAATGTCCCGCCATTCAGCACAATTTCGTCCACCTCATCAGCAGAAATCAGGAAGGCGTCAGTCTCCTGTCCCTCGATGATTCCGACCAGACAAGTTGTTCCCGGTTTCGGATAGATGCATAATGCACCCATTCCCAACTGGACATCATAATATTCAAGCTGGTCAATGACCCCGGTCACATCCATTGCCTTGTTTTCTTTATCAACCTTGTCTACCGTTACCCAGCGCAATTGCGCCTGTCTAGCCCCTTCGCGCCATTTTTCAAGCGCATCACGTAACTGTTCATCCGTAGTCATTCCGCACGTCCTCCCAACTCTAATTTTTGCCTGTATGTAGCATCGTCACTGAAATCCTTTGTCACCTTCTCAACGTAATAGTATCCGTTCATTTCCGGAGTTATTTCACTCTTCAGGTCAATCGTTATACCGTGGCGGACGACAGGTATCCCGAACAGTTCGACGCCCCCGCGGTACTTCTGCTTTTTAAGGCTTTCGTAGAAATCTCTGGCGAACTTCTTCAGGTCTTCGACCTTGACGGACTTTCCTTTTTCATTGTAAGTCAGGTTATAGACCTCACTTCCTTCCGTTCCGGCTTTTGCTTCCAGTTTCTTGCCGCCAGCACCGATGCTGACAACCTTGACCTGAAACTCACCGTTGGTTTCGTTCAGGTTCTGACTGACGGCATTTTTTTCCAGTACGATTTTCACCTTTTCGGTGTCGACCTTTTCGGAATAGACATTTCCGCAATACAGGACTTTGCCGATGAAATAGCAGTGGAGGTTGGTTTTCTTCCGGATGTCATTCAGGATTTCCGCGACCGTTCTGGAAGAATACCGTACCGCACCAAGTTCAGCATCATAGTTCGTCTTCACCTCATAGCCTTTGGCAACGTCTGCAAGCAGTTTCTTCAGTGTGACATTCTTTGCGGAATAGGACACTGTTTTTCTTTTCAGGTTATACATTTCGTCCTCGCACCGGATCGTCACTGGAACACCCCAGCCGATCAGCGATATATATCCTTCAAATTCCGTGTACAGGTTGGAATCATATCCGAGTTCAATCTTCACCTGATCCCCGGCAGACAGCAGTTCCTTCAGGTCTTTTCCGGCAAAGTATTTGATACGCCTGGGAAGGACTATTTCTGCAGAGTCTGTCAGCATCTTCCATGAACTTTCGATGTGAACCGACGAAACCGTATAAATGACCAGTTCCTCGCGTCTCTTGTTTGCCGGGAATGTGATCCGGCTGCACATCATATAGCTCATAGTGTCAGTTCATAAGGGTTATCACTCGTTGCTTCTATCGTGAACGGAACTACGCTGCTGTTTCCCTGAATCGGATTGAACGAAATGTTATCAATGACAATGGAGTAAATTTCCTTGTTGTTGAAGATGCTTCCCGTAACTCCGACCGCTTCCGTCACTTTGCGGAACTTGCAGAGCGCGTTCACTTGTTCGGCAACCGTCTTATAACCTTCCCGGCTTTTGTCTGCTATGCAGAATCCCCGGATATTGATTTTCCAGTCGTCGAGCCCGTAGACTTCCTTTACAGTTCCGTGAACACCCAATACCTTCGTTTTTGAACAGTTCATCGAGCGCGAAAAGTCCACGATCGTTGCATACGGCATCGGAAAACTAGCCATATTCATCGTGCCGCGTGACCCGTCCGGATTATAGGTGCTGTATTGCTTGTTACCGTCAAGGGTAAACGTCCCGATGACCGGAGTCCCCATCCAGCTGTATGCTTCGGCTTCGGCATCCGGAATCGTTGTCACTCCGATGTATTTCCCCGGATCGTAATCCTGCAGGGTTCGTCCCCACGGAAGATAAATCGGGGATGAAATCCCGAAGACCTCCGTGAACAATGCACCAATATTTAACGCTGTATTTCCTGTCATAACTTTATCCTATTGCTGGTACTGTATCGGTTATCACCGCTAAAATTTCCCGTTTGACCTTATCCGCAACATCGCGCATGTCCGCACCTGCCGCAACCCTGAAATGATTGTTGAATGTCACGTTCATGGTGATATTCCTCACGCTGCTTCCACCTTTTCCACCAAGTCCCACGTCTTTCCCGGAAGTCCCCCCGGTTGAGGTTGTGACGGTGGTCGGTTTGTTGACTGCCGCTGGTGCGGTGTCCAGCTGGAACTTGTCAAGTCCGGGGACTTTGTCCTTGTTCCGCCAGCTTTCCCGTCCCTTTTCCTTGCCTTCTTCCCATGCCCGACCGACTGCCACAGCGTTGTCAAACACTTCTTTCTTTACCCGTTCAAATACGTCGTCAATGCTCCAGTCATCCCTGAACCAGTTAACCGGATTCAGAATTTCAATGATTCCCATTTGGATGGTATGAATCGTCTTGAAAAAGGAAAGAAAGCCCGTTTTAAGGACTTCCCACAGCCCGAACAGGAACACACGGACTCCTTCAAACTTGTTATAAAGGAAAGCCACGAAAGCGATGACAGCCGTTATGATTGCAACGATCCAGCCGATGACAGGGATACCCATGATAGCGACGGAAATCAGCCGGCTACCCACGATTGTAGACAATGCCATTTTAGCCATCGACGCAACCCAAACCCCGGCAATCTTTGTTATTCCAAGTGACATGATCTGCGAAATAGACCATGCGACAGTTCCGAGCGTGACAAGCGCGCCTACAAAGATTCCCACAACTTCAATGGCAGGGGCAATCGGTTCTACAAATTCAAAGAAACTGATCTTCAGGTCGTCGATAAACGCTTGCATACGTTTCTGCTTTTCGGCATAAGTATCCATTTGTTTATTTGCAATGTCGACCGCAGAAGTAGAACCCTGTATCGCTTCCGTCCATGTGTCAATTTGGTCTACACCCTCAATCAAAGCCATCGTTGAAGCAAGATTTTCACTTCCGAACAACGCGGACATGATTGTGGCGTTATGCATGACCGGAGTCAGGGCACGCAGTCGGTCGGTCAGTGAAAGGGACTGGTCTTGCATCGTTTTTATATTGACCCCTGCAGCTTTCAGTTGTTTGATCGCGTCCGTAGTCGGAGCCTGTAATTTGACTATCGTGTTACGCAAAGCGATACCGCCTTCAGAACCCTTTTTCCCAGATTTGTCAAGCAACTGGATCAGGGAGTTTGTTTCGGCAAATTCAACCCCGAATGTTTTTGCAACACTACCCGTTTGTTTCAATGCTTCCGCAACCTCCCTGATTTCGGCAGAACCTTCGACAGTTCCTGCCGCCATGATGTTCATATAATCCGTCATAGTTTGTGCGGCTTTCATCGGATCATCAAGGGAAACCTTGTACTGGTTCATTGCGGTGGACATGGCGGCTGATGCTCCGGGAACATCATTTGACATCGTCTTGCTAAGTGTCATTACATTGTTCGACATGATTTCAAGCGCGTCCGGTGCTTTTTTCAGTTCCGGAGTAATCTTTGAAAGCAAGTCCTTATAAACGATCATAGCGTCTGCCGCATCGGTACCGAACGCTTTTGCCGTATTACGGGCTTTGGTGGCGAGAACGTCCAGTTCCTTCCCCTCCATGTTGGTGATACCGGACATTTCGGCAACAGCGGTTTCAAACCGGATACCCGGTTCGATGGCATCATTAAAGGAATCACGGATATTGTCGACACCTTCTTTCAGTTGGTTGAGAAAGAACATTCCTTTTCCCAACCCTTCCAGTTTTCCGGCCGCTTTTCCCGATGTCTCCCCAAGACGTTCAACCACTTCTTCCGTGTCATCAATCACCCGTGTAGCTTCTTCGGCTGCATCGGTTGCTGCGTGTAGCGGAGACGTGATCCTGTCAACCAGTTCCAATATCCATTGAGTCACTTGCATTGTCTTTTGAGAATAATCGGTTTACAACTTTAGCGAATGCGTTGTGCATTACTATTTCAATTTCTTCCAGCTCCGTTTTCCGCAACATGCGGTATTCGGCATAGAGCCGGAGCCATTCATCTTCGTCCAGTTTGTCCGGGATGTCAAAGCCATATACTTTTTTCAGGATGGCATCTATTCCCTCGACAAGACCGAACGCTGATGAATATTCCTCTATGCTTTGCTGATAAAAGCCGCCTGTCCGGCGATCAGTTGTCCGATGGCGGTCAGGACTGAAGTATAGACAGCGGAATCTTCCAACGCCTTCATATTGCCTGCCGCCACGCAGTTCCGGATCAGGATGTCATTTGCTTCTTCAAGATCATCCTTTTTCTTTGCCATAGCCAGCAGGATATTTTTATTCGGACGGACAATCAGGTAGTCGTAGCGTTCATCCTCGTCCACTTGTACGGTGACATGCTTCAGGCGTTTCCCGTATTTCAGTTTCAGTTCCGTATGCTCTTCCTCTGTGAAATCGACAATCAAAGCTTTTTCCTCCGTTGTCAGTTCCTCGTAAGGTTTCCCTGTCTTGATTTTCTTTTCTTCTACTTCCATTTTAAAAGTCTTTTAAACGGTTATTAAACTACATTGCCACATTCCAGTCGATATGGCTGGGAAGAAGGGTGAATTGTGTGGCAATACTTTTATCACCCTGTTTAACGTCGACACCATTGTCCATAAATTCGACGTTCCGGATCACGTCTTTCATGACAAGTCCTTTATACTCATACATGACCGGAATATCAAACGGTTCAATATCCGTAAGACGCTTCCCCGCACCGAGTGCTAACTGCAAGGCATTCACCTCTTCTTTCAGAAGGGTGATCGACGCTTCAGCCTTGTAATTCCCCTCACCGCGACCGACTGGAAATTCTCCAGCACCGTAGATGTTTTCTTTCTCTTTGCTATCCTTGTAGGAAAGGGCTGTGATGCCCTCTACCTGACGACCGAGCATAACAACCTTGACGCTGTTCCATCCGGCTATTTTTCCGAACTTGTTGATTAATGTTCCTAACAATGACATATTTTCAGATTTTATTTGTGAAACCCAAGTCAATCTCAAACTCATGGACAATACCGTCTGCAACAAGTTTTACCTTAATATTGAAAGGCTTGTCACTGACAGCCATTTGCTTTGGATTGATGTAAATGTCGAAGCCCGCGATATCCTCCGAATTGACCATGCTTTCCAGCGCGGATTTGACAAGTGCGTCCCAACTGCTGATAGTGGTGTTACTGATGTATCCGGTTGACGGATCAGCTTTTACCTTACTTCTCACACGCGGTAACAAGGTATTGCGGATAATACGTGCCGCCTTGTTCCAGACAGCGTTATATTCAATATATGCATAGTCGCTGCCCGCTTCCGTACAAGTACATGAATTGCTGAAAAAGAACCCGGCATACCCTTGAAAGCTGCCGACGAAGTTATATCCTTTGTCAGTCAGTTTTTTCTGGTCGGATACGCTCAACTGTGAGAAGGGTTTGCCATTGCTCAAAGCTGCATCCAGCCAAAGCCCGTTCAGTTTGTCAGTCAATGGATAGTCCTTTGTCCCTTTTGCCGTCCGTGGGTGGTTTTCAATATCAACGCTGCCCATATTTTCATGTACATAGCGGACAGACAGCATTCCGAGTGCGCTGCCCACGGCAGCGTGTGTCCGGTATGCTTCGTCCTTTGCCGCCCATGCCGGGTCTTGTGCAATCACGACAGAGACGTTTTCAGCATCCAACCGCCGGAGGTCGACAGCGTCGGCAATGGCATTGATATACTTGCCGACACCTTCCAATATCACCGCATCGATATACAGGTGGTCTTCCCTGAATTTATTGACCATCTTCTGTGCCTCTTGTACGGCTACGGTGATTGTTTCGTCCGCAGTCAGTGAGCAGATACCGATGGTGTTTACTCCGTTGATGGTACGTACCGCATTGACGAAATCTTCCTTCGTCAGCAGGCTTGACACCTTTTCAGACTTCGGAACCAGCATAAGATACAGTGAACGTTCCGGAGACAGGCGGAAGACTTCGCTGGTATGGTAATGCACCAGTTCCTTGTTCTCAAGGTCGATGTCAGCGTCCCATCCCAACGCTTCCAAATCGGTGATATCGTTCAGGGATTCCGGCTTGTAATATTCAAGTTTTCCGATCTCCGAACCACCGACTACGAACAGAATGACGCGGTCACTGGTATCGGTATCCCGTACCAGCCCGCCATTTGCTTTGTTGATGATTACTCCTGTAAAATTTCCCATAAAATAATTCGTTATACGGATTTACCTGATAAAATTGCACCAACACCAAAATCTTCGATACGGTCTACAATACCGTAAGTTTGGGTACGGTATTCGGATGTAGGACTCTTGCTGCGTGTATCGGTCGTTTCCGGACGATACAGGGATTTTACGGATTCGATGTGGTAATACGTATTCGGAGCATAGAAGAAAGTGCTTGCCTGAAAGTCCGTTTCGGCAGACGGTTTTGTGCCTTCTGCCACCTTCTTTGCTGTTTCCGCATTATAAAACGGGCAGTCGTTATTCTCAAAGAACTTGATGCCCATGAAGCCTTTCGGTTTTCCGGTTACCGGATCAAGGTAGAAATTACGGTCATAGAAGTACTTGGACGCATCCTTATCCAGCAACAAGTCACCCATATGCAGTGGGGAAAGTACTATGTACAAGGCATCGGTAACGGGAAGGTTCCATGTTTTTGCGAGCGTTGCAAAATCGACTAGATCCTTATAAGACAGTCTCAAACGACCGTTAATATCTTTCTCACCCGTTGTCCGGATAACAGGCATTTCTTCGTTTGAATCATCCTCCGGAGCCAGTTTGTGCAACACATGGTTGCGGATACCGACTTGAAAGGCTTCATTGTGCTTCACACGGATAGCAGCGCGCTTGTCAAAAGCGAGATAACGGATTTCGTCATCCGTACAGGAACTGGGTTCCGTATCGTAGATTTCCCACGGTACGATATAATTCTTTCCGGTCATTTGCTTCGGCTCGAAATCTTCCGTGTTATTTACGCGAAAGCCGACATTGTTAATCAGTTTGTTTCTGCGTACACCATCCGCAGCCAAAGCTCCGGCAGGAACAGAGCCTAAAACTTGCATGAAGTCCGCCCTGTAATTGCGACGTTCGATCAACAGTTGGGGATCGACGTACTTGTTCAAATAAAGACCGTCTACTGGTTGTGCCATATTCTTTTTTTTAAATGGTTAGTATTTTATTTTCCGTTACGTTTTATGTAGTCATTCAAAAGACGTTCGTATTCAGCCGGATTTTTCTCCATGATATTTTTCAAAGCCTCCGGATCGTTTTGAAGGTCTTCGAACTTTTTGTTTGTGGTATCCGTCAGACTGGGAGCATGAACTTCAGGCATTTCCACAGGCTTGATAGCGTCGAGCAGCTTCTTTGCAGTATCGAAGTTGCTGGTCAGGTTCGCTTTCCAATCGTCGCGTACGTCAGCAGTGATTCTTTTTTCTTTGATAGCTTTGTTCAGGACGTTCTCGATCTCCTGTTCCTTGCGTTCCTCTTCTTGTCTTTCGAGCATGTCGACGCGGTCTGCCTTACGTTTCCACACGTCTACCTGCGCGATAAATTGTGCTTCCGTGGTACTTGCGTCCATTCCGAAGCGGGTAGTCAACATTGTTAAATCCATGTCATTTTTTGATTTTTCGTTATTAATAGAGTCAGTAATCTCAATTTCACCTGTGTAGCCGCAATTGGTAATCATTTGTGCCGTAGCCTTATCGACCTTTGCCTTGCCTGTAACTTCCGTCACAAAGCCGTTTTCCTTCGCTTCCTGCGCGCTCATCCAGTAGTCTCCCTTCTCCCAGGCATCCCGGATTTTTTTCTTGTCCGTGCACTTTGAAAGAAAGGCATTCAGATAGTGCTCATTCAGTTTGCGCATGACCTCCAGAGTCGATTCAATATCAGCGACTCTCCCGCATGCCCCTCCGCTGACCTGATGGATCATGAAAAGCCCGTTGGCAGGCATGGAGAACGATGTACAGTTGATAGCAATGTAGGTTGCCGCACTGGCTACCAGTGCACCGCCTTCACCCGTAATTTTGCCGGGAAACTTCTTGATCACGTTCACGATTTCGTTGGCTTCGAAGCATTCACCACCCGGACTGTTGATATAGATGTGCACGTCCTTGACCCCTGATTTGATCAGTTCCTCAACTTTGGAAGTGAATTCAGCTTCCGTTTCCCTCCATTTTGATATTGTGCCTTTGAGTTCGATCCGGGCACGTCCGTTTTCCGCTGTTGCAGTCAGATTCATTTTCGCGATATTTAAAATTCATGCTGCAAAATTGGAAAAGGAAAGGCGGGTACGGAAAAAGCGTTTTCAAGTTGGAAAAAAAACAGTGTTAACAAGGACGTATTTTTTCCAACTTGGAAAGAATACGTTCCAGCATGAAAAGCCATTTTCCACAGGTGATGATGAAATATGACCTTTGCCCCAGTAAACGAAAGGAAGCGATATGCCAAGTAAAGAGTACTACCGTAAATTGAAGAAGGAAGCGCACGACCTTTATGTACGTGAAGGAATGACGTGCAAGGAGATTTCCACACGCATAAACGTATCGGAAAGGTCTGTTTCAAGCTGGATTAATGAGAATGACGCACTTTGGAAAAAAGAACGTCAGGCATCTGTTATTTCGTCACAAAAACAGGGTGACAACCTAAAACAGATTATCAACATTCTTGCAGACCAAAAACTGGAGCTGCTGCGCATGATTGACGAAGCCATTGCGGAAGGTGATAGCGACAAGGTGCTCGAACTACGGAAACAGGCGGCTACACTTGACAACAGTGTAGCGCAATGGGGGAACCAGCTCAAAGAGGTGGACAAAAAGAACCGGATTACGCTCGCTATTTACATTGATGTCATGAGCCGGATATTTGATGCGATGAAGGTGTACGATGCAGACCTTTATTTTAAAACACTGGACTTTCAGGAGAACCACCTTTATGAAGCCGCAAAAATGTTGGGATAATGAAAGTCGAAGATAGCAAAGCCTTCAAGGAGTATCAGGAGAAGTTAAAACGTGCGCGGTGCACGGGCAACCTGATTGATCCGGACGAATCGCTGACAGTTCGGATGAACCGCATACAGCGTGCGAAGCGGGATGTCAAGTATCTTGTCGAAACCTATCTTCCCCATTATGCGACCGCAGACTGTGCGGACTTTCAGATCGCTCATGCCAATAGGGTGATGAACGATCCAATTTATAAAGGATATGCCGAATGGGGACGCGGACTTGCAAAATCAGTATGGAACGATGTGATCATTCCCCTATGGTTATGGATCAATGGCGAGACGCATTATATGTGTATCGTTTCCGACACATTTGACCGCGCTTGTGACCTGCTGGAAGATTTACGTGCGGAATTCGAGGCAAACGAACTTTTGAAACACGACTTTGGCGAGCAGTATAATCCGGGATATTGGGAAAAGGGAAACTTCGTAACGATGAACGGCTTTATTTGCAAGGCGTTCGGTGCGAAGCAGAAGGTTCGCGGGCTTCGTAAAGGCGCACACCGTCCTGACCTGTGGATAATTGACGACTTGGAGACACCGCAGACCATCAAAAACAACCGGATGCAGGATGATTATGCGGACTGGATCGAAGCGGACGTGCTGGCAACCATGACGGGAAAGCGCAGACGTCTGATAGGTGCTAACAACCGTTTTGCATCCCGGATGGTACAGACGATTCTCAAACAACGGCATCCCGACTGGGACTGGCATCTGGTGAAGGCTTATGATCCGGTAACGTATGAACCAGCGTGGAAATCGATGTATTCCCCCCAGTTCTATCGTCAACAGGAAAAGGACATGGGTATTCTCGCGGCACATGCGGAATATAACCACGTACCGCTTGTCAAGGGTAAAATATTCAAGCCCGAAATGGTGAAGTGGGGAAAGCTCCCTGACCTTCACACGATGAATGCGATCGTGGCACATTGGGACATTGCGTATGCCGGGACAGATACGAGTGACTTTAACGCATGTAAGATTTGGGGACGGCATAAAAATGATTTTTGGCTGATAGACGGATTCGTAAAGCAGTCAAAGATGAAACTCTGCGTACAATGGATGTGCATGAAGCAGGCTGAATTCAGGGCAAAGGGCATTATTTGCTTCTGGCAGTACGAGTCCCAATTCTGGAACGACGAAGTCAAGCGTATCATAGGGGAAGCCGAGACGGAGACAGGTGTAGAGTTGAACCTTGTTCCGGTACAGACGCCTAAAACAACGAACAAGATACTTCGTATGATAAGCATGCATCCATATTATCAGAATTCCCGGATGCATGTCAACGAGGAACTGAAAGCAAGCCCGGACATTACTGTCGGCTTGAAACAGTTGTATGCTGTTGAACCGGGCATGACAGAGCATGATGACAGCCCGGACGCTGACGAACAGGCTGTGAGGAAACTTGAAATATATACTGATCCTCCACAGCCAGAGGACGAGCCCGCGACACGCCCGTGGAAGGCGGGAAGATATAAACGTAAATACACTTGGTAACTATGAAGTATATCAACATGGATGACCTGACGACCGTCATACAAAATCGGTTGCTGGTTGAAAGTATCGAAAAAGACGAGGAAGTTTTGAACGGGATTGAAGATCTTGTCATCAGTGAAGTGTCCGCCTATATAAGCGGGCGTTATGACGTGAAAAAGATATTCGGTATTCCCCCAATACGAACGGGGTTATTAATCCGGATAATATCCTGCATTACCGCTTTCCGTGCGGTAAGTCGGAACGCAGCCCGGAAAACGGGAAATAACCCGTTATCAGACATGAACGACTGGGCTGACCTTATACTTGCCAAGTTACGTGACGGAATCATGTCACTGCCACCTGAAATTCCTTTGGTAACAGATGAAGAAGGCAATGTTGAATCTCCCATTCTGTTTGGTCATACACGGAACAACGGATGGTTTCTTTAAATAGTTTTTAAACCGCTTTTAAAAGGTATGTTATGTACAAGAAGTTAAGAGAAATATTCAACTGGTTTCAGCAGAAAGCAATTCGTCGAATGAGTCTGAAGAATGTACTTAATGAGTATTATTTTCGGATGGATAGCAGTGGGACACAATCTTCGTCAAGTGCTGCTTATAAAAGGCAGGCTGTCGTCTACCGGGAAAAGACCATTGATGATTGGATTATGGCGGTAACTTCGGCAACCGATCCGGATGATCCGCGACGTGGCTTGCTGTACAGGTTCTACCAATCATTGTATAATGACGAACATTTACAAACGACGATTGACAATCGTGTATTACCTGTACAACAGGCAGAATTCAACCTTGTCGATGACAATGGCAATGAGGACGAGGAGGCAAAGAAACTGCTGGATCGTCCGTGGTTTCACCAGCTTATCAGAATTTGTTTTCTACATCAGTTACAGGGAGTATCGCTTGCCGACATTTCCCATCTTGATGAAAACTTGGAAATCAGCCATGTAGAAGAAGTTCCCATGTCCAACTATATCCCGCAACAGATGATAATCGTCAAGGAAGAGTCAGACAAAACCGGATGGTCATATAAGGACGGTGCACTTGAACCCTATTATGTCCAGTTCGGAAACGCATGGGCTTTGGGGATGCTCAATGAACTGTCAATTATCATCCTTGCAAAGAAACTGGGTTTGGGATCATGGATGAATTACATTGAAAAATATGGCATTCCTCCTGTTTTCGTTACTTCAGACCGACAGGATAAAAAACGGTTGGACGAATTATTCGAGATGATGTTGGATTTCAGGAATAATTTCTTTGCAGTCCTGTCCGGAAATGAAAAGGTCGAGTATGGGAAAGAAGCCGGAGGAAATACAACCAATGCCTTTTTACCGTTAGAGGAACGATGTGACAACCAAATCAGTAAACGTCTGCTTGGTCAGACGGGTACAACTGAAAACGGGGCGTGGGAAGGTACGGCAGAAGTCCATGAACGTGTTGAAAAATCACGGCACGAATATGACAAGATGATTTTCCAGTTCTATTTTAACTATATTATCATCCCTAAACTGGTAAAAATAAGCCCGGTATACAAACCACTTGAAAGGCTGAAACTGAAGTGGGACGACACGGAAAGTTTGTCTATTACGGAATACATCGAAGCGATCAACAAGCTGGCTTATACCTTTGAATTTGACCACGAAGAGGTCGCAAAGAAAACGGGGCTTCCGATCATTGGTCAAAAGAAAAATCCCGGTGGTGAGCAACAGGGAGGAACATTGCCGAATCAGCCCAAAACAGACTCTCAAAAAAAAAAGACCGAACCGGACGATGAAGCGGTAACGTCACCCGTCATGGAAGCCGGGGAGTATGATTTCAGCGGCATCATCGGCAGGGTGATGAAACAAGTTTATGAACGAAAAGTCAAAACGGGAGATATTGATGAGGAGTTATTCAGGAAGACATACGGGGAACTGAATAAGAAGGCGGCTGAAGGATGGGGAAAAGACGACTATAATGATCCGGAACTGGCGGAAGATACCCAGCGGATACGTGACAACTTGTTCAAGTTCTCCGGAGCGAAGACGTATCAAGAAATTAAGGAGATGAACGATGCCCTTTATGATGATAAGGGGAAAAAACTTTCTTATGAGGACTTCCGGGAAAAGGTTATGGCAATTCATAAAGACTATAATGAAAATTACCTTCGCACGGAATTTGAAACGACAGAAACAAGCTGCAGACGCGCCAGTGAATGGCAGGAATTCAAGGAGAATGCGGATATAATGCCTAACCTGAAGTATGTGACTGCAGGGGATGAACGGGTAAGAGAATCACATAGGATACTGGATGGTGTCGTAAAACCTATTAACGACCCGTTTTGGCTGCAGAACTACCCGCCAAACGGATATCGGTGCAGGTGTTATGCCGAACAAACGGACGAACCGGAAACGCCTGCTACGCCTATTGTGACGATACCGGATGCCTTTGCGAACAACGTAGGGCAATCCGGTGAGATATTCACGGTCGCACATCCTTATTTCTCAATGCCTGATGGGCATTTGGCAAAAATCAGGAAGGAGACGGAACGGAGCAAGTTATACGCTCCTTACCATCGTGATCCGGAATCGAAAGTGATGATCAGCGATTTTGCTGATCCGAAAGACTTGGTTAAGAATGTCGAAAGCGCACGGGTAATTTCAAAGGAACTGAAGATGAAAGTGAAAATCCGCCCGCACATCAACGAGGACGGGGTGAAGAACCCGGAATATCTGATTGACGAAAAGCTGGCAGACCTGAAAAACATTCAGGGACTGGGCGGTATAAAACACGGACTTGACAGTTCGAAAAAACAGCAGTGCGAATATACTGTATTCAATTTGAGCGCTTTTGACACTGTCGAACCGGAAATGCTGAAAAACAAACTGAACGGCATATACAAACTGTATGGCGAAAAGTATTCCGGGCAGCAGATGGTGTTCATTTATAAGAGGAAAGCTGTGAAAGTGTCATGGCAGGATGTGGCGGACGGAAAGACAATTGACCTTCTTAAAGAACTTCAGGAGCAGTAGCCGAAACTACCACTCCTGAAGGGAGCTCTTGACCTGTTACAGCCGCGAACATTGCAAATATACAATTTTATTTTGAAATGCAAATGGAAAGGACTGAATTACCCGATTTTTTCAAAGAATTATCCACGCTGGTAGAAGATGCGCACCGTTACGCGAAAGTTGCGGGTGTGAACTTCTTCAAGCAGAATTTTCGCAGACAGGGATTTCTTGATACATCACTGATACCGTGGGCTAAAAGGTCACTCACAATCGGTTCGGATCGTGGCGTATTGATACAAAGCGGGAAACTTCGCGACAGTATTCATGCAGTTAGTCGAGGGATAGACCGCATTACTTTTCAGACTGACCCGCTGGCATACGCCAAGATTCACAATGAGGGCGGGTATATTGTCGTAACGGAGCGGATGAAGCGTTATTTTTGGTATTTGTACATGAAGTCAACCGGAACAATGCAAAAGAAAAAGAATGGCGAATTACGGAAAAATAAAGCCAATGCACGGTTGTCTACAATGGCTTCCTTTTACAAAGGCATGGCACTTAAAAAGGTGGGCAGCAGGATAAGGATTCCGAAACGTCAGTACATGGGTGAATCTGCCGCATTCATGAAACAGCTGGACGCATGGATAACATCGGAAATTGAAAAACGATTCTCAAATATTTAATCAATATAATTATGATTTGGACAGACTGTTACAAAGAACTGGTTGAAATTATCCGAAACAAAGACGGATTCTTGGCATCTATTCCGGATGAGTATTCCGAGCTAAGGGAAAGGATGGAAAACACACCGGAGATTGAACACATCGACATGTGGCATGAACAGGTCAGTTTTCTCGATGAAGAACATCCCTTTTCGTCCCCGGCTGTATTCATTGAATTTAATACGCTGGGGATTGAGGACGAAGGTTTACTCGTTCAGCGGCTTCACACGCAGATTGATTTCCGGCTGTTTTACGAAACCTTTTCCGATACCTGTGAAGGTGCGGAAATGCAGGAAGAGGCGTTGTCCTTCCTTGACCTGTTGACTTTACTGGGGATGATGTTGCACGGGAAATCGGGGAAGAACTTCGGCACGCTCCGACGCACCCATGTCGGGCGGGAAGAGTCGGGAGGTGCGGGAAACATGTACCGGATCAGCTTTGAATGTGAAATCATGGATTACACCACAATGGAACTTGCAAGCCATGCCGACATGAAAGACCGTGAAATGAAAATTAGCAATGGGGACTTACCGGAGAAAACGGAAGACGAAGAACCGCTGTATCATCTATGATGCAACGGTTAAAAACCAAGACTAAGTTGATTTGTATCGTTCTTTTTTGAATCGGGCTTTTTGCCCTCTTTTAATTGTTCGTAATATGATAAATTCTCCGATATATAAAAAATCCGTTTGTAGATGTAGTTCTGATCAAGAAAGAACAGGTCATGACTCATACGCAAAAGAACATCCTCCAAGCGGATGCGCTTTTTATCATAGAGATGATAGAACGTTTCTACCATCTTCCGGTCACGTATTTTGGTCATTTCAGGATTCCGCATAAGAAAGCATTATTATAAGCGCAAATATACGGATTTCCAGTGATTTGTCAAAATTGAATATAAGCCTGCGGGGGAAAAGGCTATAAAAAGCCCCCAGCCTGTTAGTAAAGACGCCAATCACATACTAACAAAATGCGAGCAGACGCACAGCCGGGGGCAAAGACCCTTGCTGCGTCTACTCGCATTTTTGCTTTATGTGATTGGCATTGCAAAGATAATCAAATTTGTATTATGAAAGTCATAGAGATATTAAACTTTAATCGGGAGCTCTTGAAAAAAATACGGGATGCCGGAATAAGGCTTGAAGATTGTCGCTATATCGATCTGTATACGGATTATATGGAACTGTTAGGACATGGCGAGAAAGTGTCTTATATAGTCGCGGCATTATCTGACAAGTACCTTGTCAGTGAAAGAAAGGTATATAGTCTTATCAAGCGTTTCCAAAGTGACTGCAAAACGTTTGCAGTGTAAACAACTTCATGTATCGTGCCGGATTGACAGTCCCGGAGTACTTTTGTCCCGAACTCAAAATTATTAGTTATGGGAAAATATACGTATAAACCGCAATATGGCGTTATCGTCATTTGCACAGATGAAAAGGAACAGCAGGCTATTTATGAACGCCTGAAAGCTGAAGGTTTAACTTTAAAGGTAGTAAGTGTATGAGAGTAGAAGTACGACACCATTGCAGCGATTTTGACAGCTATCGCGCTGCAAGGGTAAAAAGCCTTTTCAATGCGGAAAATGGCTGTGACTGGGAAAAGGTGGCTGAATTGCCCATCGAGGGCAAAGAATGGCAAATAGGTTTGATTGTCGGACCTTCAGGAAGTGGAAAAACCAGTATCGGAAGCAAAATCTTTAACGAGCCGATTTATGACCTTTATTCCGGTTGGGACAGCAATAAACCTATTATTGACTGCATCGCTCCGGACGGGGATTTTAATACAGTCACCGGAATGCTTTCGGCTGTAGGTTTGGGTGACGTTCCGGCATGGCTACGCCCCTTCAATGTGCTGTCGAACGGTGAGAAATTTCGCGCTGGTTTAGCCCGTTTGGCTTGCGAACGTCCGGAGCATGCCGTCGTTGATGAATTTACGTCCGTGATTGACCGTCAGATCGCGAAAGTGGGTGCGGCAGCATTCTCTAAAACTTGGAGACGTGGCAAAGGTAAGATTGTCCTTCTATCCTGTCATTATGATATTATTGAATGGTTGCAGCCGGATTGGGTGTACGATACTGCGGAGGCACGCTTTTACGAGCGTGACTGTCTTCGGCAACGTCCAAAACTCGAGCTTCAAATTTATAAGGTCAGGGGAACTGTATTCCCAAGACTGTTTAAACAGCATTATTATTTAGACTTGCCGTTGCCCGTTGCTGCGGAATACTTCGTGGGATTCATTGGGAACGAGCCCGTATGCCATTTGGCAGTAGCCCCCCTTTTCACAGCTGGAGCGTATCGCTCGACGCGTTTGGTAGTCATGCCGGAATGGCAAGGCATCGGAGTTGGCACTAAATTTTTAGCTGCAGTATGCGAATATCATCTGAAGGGGAACGGACGTTGTGGGAAAAAACTACCTGTATTTTTCCATACTTCACATCCCCAGTTATGCGGAGCTTTACGGCACTCAAAGAAATGGGTGCAAACAGGAGCCAGCCTTTATGGTTCGAATAAGGCGAGAAGCGCAAGTTCGATGGCAAAGTCCATGCAGGGAAAAGGAAAATCTACTAAATGTTCTACCGGATACGGAGGTCATTTCAGGGCAGTACAGGCATTTAAATATATTGGGGAATATGATCATCAAGATATTAGGAAATAAGGACTCACTGGCTTACAAAATAGCGGAAGCCTGTGTGCGCGAGAAAGGTCACCGTGTTTGGAACGAAAGCACCGGAGCGTATGATTTAGCCATTGCCCCGCTTCTGACGGAAAAGGTGTCGGTGGAAGTGCTGAAAGAACCGCTTTACGGGACATTGATATTTCACCCGTCACCACTGCCGTATGGACGTGGCGCGTCTTCAATCAAATGGGCTTACAAACGGCAAGAGCCAATCACTGCCGCCACATGGTTTTGGGCGGATAACGGACTTGATACGGGTGATATATGCGAACAGGAAATAGTTAAAATAGACTATTCAGCCCGCCCGCGTGATTTTTACGAGCGTGATATTCTACCCGCTATGGAAAGGACGCTGGTACGTTGCTTGGACAATATTCAAATGGGATATATACGAAAAATACCGCAGGTGGAAAGCTATTCAAGCTATGACAAGCGGTTATAAATATTCTTAGAAAAAAATGAAAGCCGTGCGGAAGAAAAGTTCCGCACGGCTTCATTATTATATTGAGTTAATGAATTTACGTCCTTCGGCAGTTGGACGATAAACAACATCACCGAATGGTCCGGCTGATTTTGTCAATAGACCGTTTTTTACCATTTCTTCTAAATCATCGGAGGGTTTACTATAACCACCCCATCCTTTTTTGCAGATATTTCCTAAATGAATAAGCTGCATCTTACTTAACTTTATATCCATTTGATTCATATTTGATTTGTTATACATTAATAGACATTCTTTTGATATGCGCAATGCAATCATCCATAGCCTTGTCAAAAACTTCTTGACTTATGATATTTTTCTCAATTCGTTCTACGTATTCACCATCGTAAGATGCAAGTTGGATGCTTGAATCACTATTACTTACATCTTCTCTGTTGTCAAAATATACATGTATACAATCATATACCACTTCATCACCGATTTCATCAGTATTTACCCTAACTATCGCTGTGATTTTTTCGTAAGAAGTATGCGCCATGTGAATACACTTTCCAACGAGATATTGATATTTTGCCTTTTTTTTATCGGCTTCCTGTTTCTTTAGCTTCTGTATTTCAGCTTCTAATTTCTGTATTCTGTTCATATCTATCTTGTTTTAAATAAATACATAATCTCCGTTTTGGAATCCCCAAATAGTATGTAGTAAAATCCAATCATCTTGAAATTTACATCCATCCTTTTCGCATTCAACCACCAGCATATTTGCTTTATCAGCATAAATTAATGGGGTTACAATACCTGTAAATGCACCATTTCGTCCGGTGAATTTATTACCTTCCTTTAATCGCTTGATTATTTCCTCTTGATTCATATTTGATTTGTTATACGTTAATAATTGGGGTTCAATACATTCACATCGCATTCGTGGCACAAATTGCAAACCTTTGATTTATCTCTAAGGCACATACTTTTAGTCTTTTCCGGATAATACCAGTCGATAGAACTACAAATAATTACTTTAATGTGATTTAATTCTAGGCTATCCGGGCAATGCTCATTGAGAAAGTCTAAATCTTCTTTGATTAGTTTCTCATACGCCTCCTTGCTTATTTTTATGCTCATATCTGTTTCTTATTGAATTAAACATATTATTCACAAAGTCCATGATAGAGACTCATGCAGTTGTATCCACTTTCCGGTTCAAACATGTCTGTCATTGCTTCATCACGGTTCACATAATCAATCACTTCTTGTACTGTCGGACATCTATCACCATATTTTCTACAAAATCGTTCCGGTATGTATCCTTTGGGAAAGAACCCTGCATGTCCCTTTTGCCCCAAAGCATCAACCTCCTTTTCCAGTTGAATAAGTCTTTTTGTCATATCAACATCTTTCGATAAAACTTTGATTTCTCCCTTACGACTCATTATGCACGGAAAACAACCAACACGGGATGCTCCACGTCTATACAAAGGATTAGGTTGTTGGTCATTATAAAGAATATAATCTATTACTTGTTGAGCCGTCCAATCAAATATAGGACGTAACACAGAAGCATCATGCCTTTTACACCATTCTAAGACTGCTGTTTTCCGATACAATTTCATTCCTTTATTGACATTAAAATATTCCTTGAAATAGGAACATTCAGGCTCCATTTTTGCACGCGATATACTTTCTTTACCTCTAATTCCTTGAATGAGAATAAAATTTTCATCTTGCGATATTATCCAATCAATCATAGGCTGTATCTTTAAGACTGATGTGCAAACCCTGCGAGATGCTACGGGAAAACATTTCATCTGTTTACATAAGTTTTGAAAACCACCAACTTTCTCATTACGAATGATAGTTAGCTTAACATCAAGCTGTTGGCATACGGCATTGATATGTTGATATGTAAGCGGATGCTCCCAACCTGTATCACAGAAAACGGCTTCTATTTTATCGGATCCGTACTGTTTTGCAGCTTGAATTAAACAGGCTTGTGAATCCTTTCCGCCAGAAAAACTTACTATTATTTTCATTGTATATTCAATTTTATTTGTAATTTTGCAACGTTGTTATGCGAAAGGGGTTCTCAAAAACCTTGTAACAACGGTAACGCAAGTTGCCATGACTCAGCTAATTCCTGAGTATTATTTCCTTGTAGCTTAGTGGATAGAGCAGCTCCCTGCTAAGGAGAAGGTCACGGGTTCGAATCCCGTCTTGATTATTCTTAATAAACTACATATAAAGCAGACATTTGAGTCTGCTTTTTCTTTTTTATTCATTACTTCTTTTTGTTGAGTTATTCGAGAATTTCTTCAATATTGTACCACTCTACATCGGGATTATTCAGCCCATAAAAAGTTATCAATCCTTTATGGTCAATAAAACCAATGTATTCGGTTTCAACGGGTTTGTCTACTCCGATTTCTTTAATTGTAATCTTATAATGTTTACGTATCATGCTTCATGTCATTTTTAATCTTCTACCGTTTTTGCATCGGTTAATAAACGTTTCATTGCCCGGTCTCTTTCCGCTTTTGAAGGATAATTGTCCCCATACCTTTTCCAACTATCCGGATTTATATCGCTTTTAAAAGTGATATGCGGCTGGGGGTAATCATGGCGACGCAGGATTGTATATCCGGCTTTGCATAGTTTTCTTTGGTCTTTTGCATTCATCTTTTTTCTAATTAGAATTAAACTTGATTCTAGCATAACGATAGAATCGTATATAACCAAACAGGTAGGAAGGGTGCTCCGTATTATCCGATATGGTAATTTGTACATTATAACCTTTTATTCGTAAAAAACGGGCGGCAATTTCCTCAATAGTGTATGTTTTTATATATATATCCCAATCACTAACGACCAATATCGTTTTCACATTCCCACTTTTCAGAATCCTTTTAAAATTTCTGATAGTGCGTATTATCTCCTTCTTTTTGTTCATACTTTAGTTTTATCCTCTTTTAAAATAGTTTTATAGGCTTCTTCCATCCGTTCAATCTCTTTCATGCATGCCAGCCATCCGGGAAAGCCCCCAATGTTTTTGTCATCGATATAGCAATGGGCATATATCTTTTTCCCGCCTTCACCATATTTGGCAACATTTTCAGGATCATGGTCATTTACACGGTCAAATGGTATTTTGCGTTCCAACAGCCAGTTGATGGCATTCAATAACTGATCACCAGTACGGCACGTCCAAATAATGATTTTATGTCCTTCATCATGTAATTTCCGGAGCGATTCGCCAGCGTATGGTTGCTCCCCGTCAATAGCCGGGAATTTCCCCCGGCTAATGGTTCCGTCAAAGTCAACTGCTATAATCATAATCTACAGAATGAAGGTTCAATACGACGCCATACTCCGTTCTCGTCACGCTTATGGAAATAGTAATTAGTTGCAGTTTTATACACGACATTGCTTTCTTTGAACAACTGCATGATAGCCGCATATTCTTCATCAAAACGTGACTCCAATTCATACAATTTGCTTATAGACTTATAGTCCAAATCCCCCTGACGGTTACGTTCGAGAAGCGTCATCGCCATTTGATACATCGGATCATCGACTCCTTTTTCTGAATGGGCTATATAATTCTTCAGGTAGTCAATCAGCCTTTCGGCAGCGAGATCGGCACGTTCATCAAAACTTTTCACCTTATTGCTTTTTACCTCCAGTTTGAAGTTCCCGTCTACTACTGAAAAAGTGGCGGTTTCTTCACCCTGACGCATACGGAGCTGACCGTATTCCCGCATCACGTTACGGAAAGCCTTGCTTTCACCCACAATCCAATCATAAAAGCCCTGAACATCATTCACTACTGGCATGAGTTTACTTTCCACATCGAACATGAACTGATGTCTCAACGCTTCGTAGGTTTCCTTCCGCTGAATGGACTCTGTTTTTTCTTCCTCTTTCAGTTTACGCAACAGTTCCGCCTTTTCTTCTTTTGACAATTTACTAATATCCATACTATTAACTTTTAAATGATTAATTACAATTTGATTTTATATACTTCTTTCAGTTCCCGTTCCTTGTTTTCCGCTTCGATATAAAGCGATGACCTTTGGTCTACCAACTTCGCAAACTCGTTACGATTCATATTTCCGGCATACAATTTTTCGTGTATGGCATCCAGCTCACCGGGAATCTTGTCAAGCCGATCCAGTAATTCATTAATCCGGTTTATCCGGTGTTGTTCCGCACTAATATCCGCCATCTTCTTTCTTTTTTAATATTGATTCCAGCTTCGGTATCAACAGGAGAAGTTCTTCCCCGTCCAGTTCGCGAAACTTCTTTCCAGCTATCCGGACATCAAGGCAAAACGCATTTACCGCTCCCCAGTCCGTTGTGTCGATTCCGATCCGCTGCACTCTCTTCAGGACAGCCGACCTGCGCCTCCTTATTTCCCGTTCGGTGATGGTTAGATCCTGGTTTTCTTTTTTCGCACCGTTCAAATAACCGCAGAGATACATTGCCTCGCTGTATGTCAACTCTTTTGTGGTATTTGTCCGTCCGTCTGTCAGGTCTAGCAGGATAGCCCGCTTTTGTTCGTCATCAATGCCTTGTGCGCTGTATATGATATGCAGGCGTTTGATAAGGCTCTTACTGATAGGTTTCTTCGTCTTCTGTTCCATCATTATCGCTTTTAATATTTTCAATCCAATATTTTTGATACCCTTCCGCCCATACTATGTAATATCCGCGTGAACCTCCTTTGCCACGTCCGATAAATGTTGCCTTGAAATGTTCCACGTAGATTCTTTTAAAGCTGTCACGTTTCACGTCATAGGCTGTTTTTCCTTCCACCTCGCGCCCGTCCACATGCGAGATGAAGACAAATATCTTTCGCGGATACTTCTTGCGCAGGCGGATTATTTCGGGGGCTTTCGCTCCCCCTTGCTGCTCGAAGTATTGTATGGAGTCTATCATTATCACGTCCGGGCTGCGTTGCTTTGAGAGGTATTCGTCCAGTTCTGTGATGGTGGCTTCATCCGAATAGATTATATTATTCGTTTTACTATGAATGCCGACACTAAGAACGGAATTCACGAAGTCGTCGCACGCGCCCATTTCCAATGTTAGATAAAGAACACGAAGCCCCATTTCATCAAATTTGCGTGCCAGCTGCAGAGCGAAAGAACTTTTTCCTTGTCCCGACTTTCCGTAAATGATCCAGCAACCGGATTTTTCCGGACGACCGAATGCCAGATACCATTCACCGTCAAAATCAATATATTCATGTCGGATGTCTTCTAGGTTCTTCTGACTCCAAACTTTCATGCCAGTTCTCCACGCTCGATTTGTTGTTTGATTATACGGTCTTCGATCATGCCGGACAGTTCACGCAAATCATCGGTAAACCAAACATATTTTCCCGGCACAGGCTCTTTTTTCTCTTTATTCAACTTTCCCCAAATGTTTTCCTGTTCCTCCGTATCATTGATCCCGTTTGCCGCGCAAATGGCTTTGACATCCTTCTTTGTGGCTCCCAGTAATGCGATGTAGTTCCGGCAAAATCTGCCGTCTATTTCGTCGTATCCTTCTACACGACCGACATAACGCTTTATATTGCGTTCCAGCGTCTCCGTTCCGGCTACGATAGCCCCCAAACGGTGTAAAGTATCATCATATAGAGGTATCAACGTACAAAGGGCACTGTGCGCCAGTTTTCCGGCATCATCAAGGATTAACAAAGGGGATTTTCCAGCCATGCGGTTTATGTGTGAAACAACCAAGTCCATAAGGTCATCGTTATCCATATAGCGCGTTACCGTTTCCCCCATGCATGTGGCTAACTTGGTCAGGAATTTACGTGCCGTCCACTTCCGGCATTTCAGATATATGACTGAATTATCAGTACTCATGTTATAAAGGTCTATGAGGGATTGAGTCTTCCCACTGCCGGATCGGGAAGATATGCACATCCATTTGTGATTCCGTTTGGCTGCCACGAACGCGGTGCGTACCTGCTGGTAACTGGTGACGCTTTCCACTACATTCCAGGCGTTTTCGTAGTAATTAAGACCGGAAGCGATCTTTTCAGCGATGGAGTCTTCGTTAGCTCCATACTTGCCGCTTCTGAATTGGGACATGGCGGTATCCGATATTCCACATTTACGCGCCAACTCCGTTGCAGATGATCCGCGATTGATTAACTTCTCTATGTACGTTTTTAATGCTTGATTATCCATGTTGTATATCTTTTAAATTGTTTTTAAATCATCTTGAAAAATTCATGTCCAGCGGGTTGTAATCGTAATCTTCATCATCCGTTCCGGTGGAAGCCATTGCTACACTTTGCCGGGTGATATGTTGGGTCACTTCCATGAAATCCGCGTCCGTGGCGTCATCCCTCATTTTCGACCGGACATCCTTGTGCTGTCCCAAGCTGTCGGTTATCAGGTAGCGGTCAAGAACCGTTCCTGCAGCTATTTCGGGGATACGTTGGCAAATGGTGGTGATTCTCCTGTCTACCTCTTTCACTTTCTCCTTCACCGTTTCCACCATTTCAGTGTTGAACCTGTCGACACGTGCCCGGTATTCAAAATGTTCCGGTTTCTGATCAGCCAAAGCCATCGGAACTTTGATATCACGTTGCAGTACGTATTGCAATGTCCCGATCTCTTTGTCAACACGACCGGACTTCAGGCGTTTTGCGTTCGATACAAGCACCTGACTCATATCGTCCGGGTCAAAGCGTACTATCCAGTCTTCGTTGTAATGGTCGCGGAGGGAAAGGTCGAAGCTGTCGAAGCAGATTCGTTCACCCATGAACTCGATAAACAGTCCCGAACCTGTGATCTTGTTTGTGCGTCCGGTGGTTTCCCCCATGAGCATCAGATATTCCTCAATCCCGAAAGGCATTTTGCGGGCTTCTTCGGTACGTTCCCATGCAGCGCGGTAAGCATCTATCTTCTTTGCCCGTTCCTGCGCTATTATAGCCTCTAATTGCGCAATAACGGTGGCTTCATCCGGGATGAACTTGTGATTCTGGTTTAATACTTCCAAATTAGGCTGGTTATCTTTGTCGGCAGTGATACCGAAGCCCGACCAGTTCGCCTGTTTTTGGCAGTATTCCACATTCAGGCGTTTGAAATAGGGTTCTACTATTTTGGACTTTGCATTTCCCAAAGCGGCTGGTGTATAATGCTTGGTCATGGCTTCATAGAAGGGAACCATCACCTTCTTTTGATAATTGTCGCTTTGTAGCTGTAAAGGCTTATAGCGTTCCCCAAACAGCTCTTTGGTATGTTGTATTGCGTTTCGTAATGCTTCACGGATAAGCGCGGGTGACTCATGATCACCAATGGCGTATCCGACCGGATATTTTTCACAGGCATCAAGTACGACTACCATTGTTTTCCGGTTGGTATAAGTGGTGTACATATATCTCTTTTCCTCACCGTTTTTCTTTACCGTTTTGGGAGTCTTTTTCTGATAGAACAGTTCCGCATCCCATCCGTCCAGCGTCCAGTAAGTAAGTGCTTGTGTCGGGGCTTCGCGGTGTATCTGTTTCATGCGTGTGTTTTTCAGGGCTTTGTCACCCTTGTTTCCCGCCATTGTTGTGAGAGCAAATTTTTGTCTCCAGTTCTCAACAGTGGTAGGGCTGTCAATCGGTTTCCAATCCATCAGGGAAGCCACTTTGTTGTATTCCTCCATGATTTGAACATTATTCAGATTGTTATGCATGCTGATTAACTTATGCATCACCGCCTTCGCATCCTCGTTCATTACGACTGCCGCGTATTTGTTGCCATACGATTTATGAATAACACTGCGATAGCCTTCTTCTTCGCTGATCCGTCGTGCCGCTTCATATTGTTCGCATTTACGTTTCAAAGCCTTCCAGTTTTTCGGCAGGTTATGAGGAAAAATATCACGTCCGTTCGGGTCTTTCAGTGTCAGCAGGTCATTGCTTAATTTGCAGAGCCTTTCCCAAACGTTAATCCGTGTACTTCCGCCACCTATCGAGTTGGCTTTACGACCATCACGAAGGGACAGGAGCGCGTTCATGATGCGCACATTAAGGGTATATTCGTCAATCTTCGCGGGTGGTAGCTTCTTGTCACCGTCATAACGGTATTTTACACTGAAAAACTCGTAGGCGGCATTGCTGTAGACAATTGCATCTTCCAATATGGATTTCTGTGTTTTAGCAGCAATTTCCGCACGGGGATCACCCTTACGTACAATGTACTCCTTTTTAACGTCCTTTCTCATGGTTTCAAAATCTACTAGGGCAGGACATCCGGGAATACCACGACGGAGTACGATAAGTTGCCCGTTCCTCGCCATTTTGTAGTAGGTGTTTTCGTTTATGAATCCGTCCTCGCTTCCCACCTTTGTTTTAGGGTTGAAAAGAATTAATTCATTTGCAAACACGCAAATCCGATTATTAAATATCTCAGCCATTATATTAACATTATTATTTGTGCAAGTCCCGGCACTGCCCCGGAATTGTAGCTGCTTCCAAATCTTTCTGCCACTACCCATTGAAAACATGGCAAATTCAAATTAATAGTTGTTATCCTGAAGGAAGTTCTATTCTTGCGTTCCGTTATTGGTTATTCGATCTTAGTTCTCGTTCTATGACAATGATTACAGAAAGGATTGTTATCACAATAGCCGCCCACATATTTGATGGTTCAACCTCTATCTGGTCAACTAATGCGATAGCAGTGACTATACCGACTCCTACCATCACATTTTGAATAAATCTAATAGTTTTCATATCGCAGATAAATTATTGATTAATAATGTTTGTGACATTTCCGTGAGAGTCTAAAACCTTCACTTTGGATGGTTCATTGCCTTCGGTATATTTAATACCGCCATTTTCTTGTGCCATTTTGCGAATTGCTTCTGCATTCTTTCCATTCCTTTTGAAACGGAGTATTTGACTAAGATTTGCGAGAGATATGCCAAATGTTTCTGCAATCATCTTTCGTTTTTCGGTGTCTCTTAATTCAATTATTTGTTTCATACCTTTTTATTTTTGAGTTATTATTCATACATTTGAGCGCTGTTAATCTGTAACACGCTGCAATATTACAAACTTATTTGAAATTACACAAATAAGAATAGCTTTAATTTTCAAACATGTATGTAATTTAACGTTTATGAATAACGATATCGTATCTCGTATTAAAGAATTTATGGATTATAAATCTATGAATAGCTTAACATTAGCTAACAAATTAGGTTATAAAAGTTCTGAAAAGCTGTCTAGGCTTTTTAGAGTGGGGAATGCTAAACCTTCTTATGATATCATATATGATATTTCAAACATGTTTGAAATTAATACAGATTGGCTTATAACTGGGCGTGGTTCTATGTTTTGTTCCGAACCTGATGTAAATGCAATGCCAACTATCAACCAAGAATATAAAGGAGCACCATATTATAATGTGGATTTTATAGGAGGGTTTGATTTAACACCTAATGATCAAACACAATGCCCAGATTATTATATTAATTATTACCCATACAATAAAAGTGGAGTGGTATGGTGCAATGTGACTGGACACTCTATGGAACCCAAAATAAATCATGGAGATGTAATAGCTTTGAAGGATTGTACATTGAATGACGTGCAATATGGTGAAATTTATGCTGTTGTATTAGACACTATTCGTACCGTTAAGATACTTCGCAAATCACAAGACCCAAACAAGTTGCGTTTTGTCCCTATTAATACCAAAGATTACGATGAGCAAGAGTTTGATAAAAGTCGCGTTATTAAATTATACGAGGTATTGGGAAGTATAAGCAAGTTCTTTTAGGGATATTTTTTCTTGCATTTGCAATGTGTAAATACCTGATAACAAGCAGTATAACAGTATCGAAAGGACAAAAATTAGATAAGTTATTTATGTATTAGAGGTGCAAACTCAATACTGTTTTATATATTATAGGTCAAAACTCAATGCAAAAAACACTCGAAAAAGTACGGGTGTTATACGGGTGTTATGCACATTTTGTTTCTTAAACAGCACGGGTGCTGTATGGGTGTTAGTACAGAATTACCCGTTTTTAACAATAAGTTAACAATTCCACAAAGTCCGTATTTGATACGAAAAATGTCAAGAAAGCATCTTATTTTCTTTGTTTATTTCGTATATTTGCAATTAGAAAAACTTCTATATAATAACTATATGGAAGTTTTTTGTATTACAAATATCTAAAAGTAAGGTTATGGCTAAAGAGACTAAGGTTATACATGTTCATCTCATTTTCAAAAAAACAAGCCGTTTTTTTGGTTCCATATCAGCAATCTATTCTGAATTTACTGCTGAAGAGATAGGTATTACGGAAGAAACCCTACGCCACAAAGGGTTGTCCGATGGTGTTTCCTTCGCTACTAAAAAAGCGATCATACAACAAGGAGTACTTATTCGAAGCGCGCGAAAATAGCATTTTAAGCCGCTATAATGTATTTCTACATCTAAATTAAAGGAAGGCTATATATCCATCTAAGTGGAGTATATAGCCTTTATTTTAAGCCTAAAACGGAAGTAACATACAGCTTTTCCTTCGCCTATTCAATCTAGCTCTCATTGTTTTCCCTATTTACAGCACAGTCCACCGGAATGAATATAGAAGCAACGGAAGCAAAATAGAAGGAACGGAACTTTTTGTTTTCTTCCTAAATATATTGCAAAACATTCTTCAATCACCGATGTACAGGCGGTTTCACGTACTTCGTCCTACATTTCGTCCATGCCACATTTTGTATTGAGCCCCGTACACGCGAACAAATATCCCGCCTTTTCTATAAAGGCATCGACAAGATGTTCCTGTTCAGCCGGAAGCTCATTCAGGATTCGTTGAAAACCCGGAAAGCGCCCGCCCATAAACTAAAACTGGTACACTGGGGACCGGACCTCCCTTTCTATGACCACCTGTTGGCGGAAATGCCCGACCGCAAACCGGAAGGCTTTATCTCTACCGGCAAAGAAAACCGGGATGTAAGCACTCTCTTCCAGGCATTTGCCGCCACTAAAGAGAAACTCGACTTATATATCGCCGTCTCATGCGGTAACATCAATTATAAAAACATCATTGACGGTTTCACCCTGCCCGACTCTATCCATGTACATTACACCGACGGAGTAATCCCCTACGAGCTTGCCAAACTGGTGGCGCGGAAAAGCTGTATTGTCATCTGTTGTCTGGATTTTCCCTATACCGTAGGGCTCACCACACTCGTAGAAGCATTTGCTCTCGGCATTCCCGTCATTTGTTCGCGTAACCCCAATTTCGAAATTGACATCGACAAGGAAGGAATCGGCATTACCGTAGAATACGGCGATGTGCAGGGTTGGACAGACGCTATCCGCTACATCGCCGACCACCCCGAAGAGGCACGACGCATGGGCAACAACGCCCGCAAACTGGCGGAAGAACGTTTCAATCTCGAAATCTTTTCACGTGAAATAGCAGAAAGCTTGCAGGAAATATCAAACTTTTCCTCTAAAAACCGTACATTTGCATAAACTTTTATGCACATGAGAGTCCTGATTATAAATACGTCTGAACGAATCGGAGGAGCCGCCATTGCAGCCGGCCGGTTAATGGAATCACTCAAGAATAATGGTATTAAAGCCAAAATGCTGGTGCGCGACAAGCAAACGGACCAGATCAGCGTTGTGGGTTTGAAGCGCAGCTGGCTGCAAGTATGGAAGTTCATGTGGGAACGCATCGTTATCTGGAGCGCCAACCGTTTCCAACGGTATCATCTGTTCGATGTAGACATTGCCAACACGGGAACGGACATTACCTCTCTTCCGGAATTTCGGCAGGCAGACGTCATTCACCTGCACTGGATCAATCAGGGAATGCTTTCATTGAAAGACATCCGGAAGATACTTACTTCCGGCAAACCGGTCGTCTGGACAATGCATGATATGTGGCCCTGCACCGGTATCTGCCATTATGCACGCGAATGTACGAACTATCAACAGGAGTGCCACAACTGCCCGTACATCTACAAAGGCGGTAGCAAGAAAGATTTATCTTACCGCACTTTCCGTAAGAAACAGAAATTGTATAGCAACGCCCCCGTTCATTTCGTCACTTGCAGCCGTTGGTTGAAGGAACAGGCCCAGGTCAGCAGGCTGTTCGAAGGGAAAAGCGTTATCAACATCCCGAACGCGATCAATACCAACCTGTTCAAGCCACAGAACAAGGAAGAGGCACGGGCCAAATGTATGTTGCCGCAAAACAAGAAGCTGATTCTGTTCGGCTCGGTAAAGATCACCGATAAGCGGAAAGGGGCCGAATATTTAATCGAAGCCTGCAAACTGCTGGCTGAGAAACACCCGGAATGGAAAGAGTCGCTGGGAGTCGTCGTATTCGGCAACCAGTCCCAACAGTTGCAGGAACAGATTCCTTTCCATGTCTACCCGTTGCCTTACATCAAGAATGAGCACGAAGTGGTCAATATATATAATGCCGTAGACTTGTTTGTCATTCCTTCGCTGGAAGAAAATCTTCCCAACATGATTATGGAAGCAATGGCGTGCGGCGTTCCTTGCGTAGGATTCAATGTCGGCGGCATCCCCGAAATGATTGACCACCTGCACAACGGATATGTGGCCCGATACAAATCTTCGGAGGACTTTGCCAACGGTATACACTGGATACTGACGGACCCGGAATATGACGAGCTTTCCGCACAAGCCTGCCGCAAGGTATTAGGCAACTATTCCGAAAGCATTATTGCCAAGAAATATACGGATCTCTACAATAAAGTAACGGGGAAATATGCATAGCGTTCATCCTACTCCCAAGTTTTCGGTCATCACGGTGACCTATAATGCGGAAAAGGTACTCGAAGATACCATTCAAAGTGTGATTGCGCAGACCTATCATCACGTAGAATATATCATCGTGGACGGAGCCTCCAAAGATGGCACTTTATCTATCATCGACAGATACCGCCCACGGATACATACTGTTGTCAGCGAACCGGACAAGGGACTGTATGACGCCATGAACAAAGGAATTGCCCTCGCCAGCGGCGACTATCTCTGCTTTCTGAACGCAGGCGACTGCTTTCACGAAGACGACACGCTGCAACAAATGGTGCACACTATCAATGGTAACGAACTTCCCGACGTACTTTACGGAGAAACGGCTATCGTAGACGAGAAGAGGCATTTCCAACGTATGCGCCGTCTATCTGCCCCGGAAGTATTAACCTGGAAAAGCTTCAAACAGGGAATGCTGGTCTGCCACCAGGCATTCTTCGCCCGCCATACGCTGGTGGAGCCATACGACTTGAAGTTCCGTTATTCCGCCGACTTCGACTGGTGCGTCCGCATCATGAAGAAAGCCCGCACATTGCACAATACGCACCTGACAATCATCGACTATCTTGACGAAGGTATGACCACCCAAAACCGGAAGGCTTCTCTCAAAGAAAGATTCCGCATCATGGCAAAACATTACGGGCTGATAAGTACAGTGGCACATCATGCATGGTTTGTCCTCCGGCTATTCTTCAAACCGGGACAATAAGCGCGTTGCCTAAATCGGTAACGCAAGTAATTGGTACATTAATGTACGTGCCATACGCTCCTGCCCTTTCGTGTTAGGGTGCAGACGATCGAAACCCGAATCATAAAAATAGATAAGTTGTTCCTCAATCATCGGATTCATCCCTGTCACCGAGTTAAAGTCTATCACAGGAAGCCCCCAGAGATTACCGGCTTCTTTGACTGCCTGTACATAAGCGTCCACATATTCACCGCAACTATTCTGGTAGTTCTCATCCGGCTGCACGTTCGTTTCTCCGAAATTGGCAAACGCACGATGCAACGGAGTCAGCAGAATGATTTGTTTATCAGGAAACAGCTGTTTCATCCGCGTTATCCCTATATTGATACGTCCTTTATAGGTATTACTGTCCATTACAGGGGTTCGTTTCTTGCGGGTCTCCATTTTCTTCATTTCGCCACGGGCCGCCAACACTTGTTCTTCCGTTTCCGTAAACCATTCGCCAATAGGTATACCGGCATTAAAATCATTCGTACCCATCAGGACAATGATTGCATCCACTTCCTCTCCATGTTCTTTCATCAATTGCTCCGCCTGCCGGGGCACATCGTTCCATTGTCGCCCGCTTATTCCATATACATAAGGAGTAATCCCCAACCATTCTTGTAGAAAGTCCCAGTACTTTTTAATCTTATTACCATAGCAGTTAGGATCTGTAATAGAATCTCCTATATATCCTACCTTCTTCCCTTGCCACGGATGTTGAACCCACCCGCTATGACTGTTCTCACCGGAGTTTACGACTTTAGAAGCTTGACTCTGTCCATGCAGAAAACAAGTACAGAATAATAGAGCTGTACACGTTAGTAATAACTTGCTTTTCATTGGTATTCTATATTAAATGAGACATTTTTATTCAATAGACAGCAAATGTAACTCAAAAAAATTAAGTATGGACACAAACGTTATATTTATCTCTTATCTCATTTAGCAGACCTTTTATCATCAGCCTTATAATATTCATTTAAAATCATTTTAAGATATTGCCAACCGGCATTCACAACAGATATAATCTTGCCCGATTTATCTAGTAGAACCCCAAAAGGAATACCCGTTATAGAATATAACTCCCGTATACGTTTATCATCTTCTTTACCGGCAATACATAATTCAGGCCATAAATTCTCTTTCTTTGCCAATACAGACAACCAAGAAGCCGTGTTTACATCTAATGAAATCCCCAGAATGCCAAACCCTCTATCTTTATATTCCTGATATAACCGGACAAGATGTGGTTCTTGAGCACGACAAGGACCACACCAGCTTGCCCAAAAATCCAAAAATAATAATTCATTCTTACCCACATAATCTGATATCCTCTTTTCGTTACCCAGCGAATCAATCAAAGTAAAATCCATAAATTGTTTTCCTTTTAACTGCAAGTATCTATTTCTCTTTTCCCAATATTCATATTGAGTCTTCACATCCGCTCTGGATTTATCCCTATCAGATAGTTTTTCATAAAGTTCGGCAAAGTATGGATCATCGGAATAACTAACATCATTTAAAAAGACCTCCCTACCAAGAGCATTATGGAGATATTTATTTTTAAACTTAAACCGATAAGAAAAGAATTGTTTATAAGCATCTTGCTTCAAATCAACATCTTTCAGCATACAAAATTGTTTCCAAAGAATACCACAAGAATCTTGAAAGACTCTATATTCGTCCACCAATGGGGAATGTACGATCGATTTCTGTTTTAATTCGACCAATATATCTCCTTTCTCAAGAAAAACTTCAGCAAACAAAACCGTATCCGGATAATTTCCCAAAGAGATTATAGACTTCTCATACAAATATTCCGGGCCTGTAAAATCGAAATGCCCATTTTGCACATAAGTGGAATCAGCAGAACGGATAATATCACCAGTAAATGTAAAAAGCGTCACCAACGAATCATTATATCTGGTATCAACTCTCCCGTTAATCCTAAAATGATTATTTTGTGCACAAAGTTGAAACGCATACAACAAAGTAATCAATAATATATATCTATTAATCATTTTATCTCTCCTTCCCTTCGATAAATCAAAATTCCCTTTCTATATTTCTCGCCAAACAATTTAATCGCTTCATAATGAGACAACGCACCTCGCACCATAGTATATCCACCTCTCCGCGTACCAGTTTCAGGATCAAATACAACAGAATAATCGACAAGCGTATCATTCACCAAGATTGTCATATCTCGCACATCATAAGAAAAAGAAAGTGAATCTATTTCTGATTCCGTTTTCTTTATTGGTTTCTGAGAAAATACCATCCCACTAAGGAGCAAGCATAATAGAATAACAAAAATCGTTCTCATAATTTACAAAGTGTGTCAAAAGTATTATATTTACAAACTCTATCATTAATTAGCGCCACAAATAGATGTATATTTTCATTCATCTGGCATTTTAAAAGTGTAAGGAAAATCTTCTTTCATTGGATATGTTTTCTCTGATTGAAAGAAGGCGCGATTTAATTTAAACCCATAGGTCTTTCCTTTCTCCAGCTTACTTCTATCTAATATAATACAAAAAGTATATTTATCTTTCCAAAACGGCTGATAGTCTGTATAAGGTGGCGATATTCTTTTATCATCCAACGGCCTTATACCATAAGCACCAAACATAGGTTTAGAGAAACGTATTTGTATAGTATCAATACCTAAAGGTAATATGCTATTTGAAATAGGAAATATATCTGTAATATAGGGTTCTTTATTATCGTACTCTTTCAATACATTATCAAAATCAGATGCCGTATAGTTGACAAAACTTACTATCTCAGGCATAAAATCCTTAATGGTAGAATACAAATTACGATGATTACGAAAATGTTCCATAAACGTCATGCTTCTTTCCATCCAGATAAAACCTTCATGTTGCCTCCATGCAGTTAAATGGGTAGCAGTGAATCCCCTATTAGGGTTATCTTTAAAATACATGATAGTCAATAGGTTGTTAAACCATTCTATCATCGTTGAATTGGCACTTCCATAAGCCAGTTTGGCCATCTTTTCTTTCACGTGAGGATAAATTATTTGCGAAGCAGAATCAATCTGAGACCAATATTGAGCAAGGCAAGGATTAGTATAGTGGTGTAACAACTCATGTACAATGACAGTTATAAGGAATCTACTATACGCCGGGTTTCCTTCTTTATCGGTACTACATCCAATAACAATTCCACGTTTTTCTCCCTTTGTTATTCCATTAAAAGCATAATTACCAGGTCCATTACAAAGAGATGCAACCACTATTGTATTTTCAGGTCCTTCGCCAAACATAGATTTAAACCACTCTGCATTCAGATCGACAAGAATAGTATTCAATCTAGTTTCAGCTATATCATATAAGCCACGATGCAGTGTATAGAAATCCTTAAATTTTGTTTGTCTATAAAAATCATTCAATAAACGGACAAATGTTCTGAAACTTTCCTCTGTCCACCTACTATCAATCATACTTATCTTTGATGCGTCACATTGTGGATCAATAATCACTTTCCCTCTCTTTATCTCAATACATCCAGTTGCCGCAGGTACAGCATCATAAGCTATTCCTTGCTCCTCTCTTATCTTTTTGATGTAAGAGATGAGCTTATGTTCTCTATATTTTGAGAAGTAATTATCAATATCGGCTGTATAACCGGGGATAGTATTATTTATATACTCTTCCGCACCAGCCAATCGAAATGCAATACTTGTCAACTCAAAGCTTTCTTTTACTTGGCTTTTAACCTGTGCTGATATATTATTAATCGCACACAATAGCATTATTGTCCATAAAGTTGTTTTCATATATTGTCTCTTTATAACTATTTAATAAGCATATCTAACTCTTTCAACTGCACATCCCCTATATGCTCCCACTTAGCAACGACTTTTCCTTCTTTATCAATCAAGACATAAAATGGAATAGCATCACAATTGTATAGGTACGACAGGTTATTCTCCTTTTCATCTTTCTCATTCGTCTCAGAACTTAAAATTTGTGGCCAAACATTCAGGTTGTATTTTCTTATAGCCTCAGACCAACTATCCTTGACTCTATCCAATGATATACCAATAATAGTCAATCCTTTCTCATTGTATTTCTTATATACTTCTTTCATTTTAGGAATCTCTTTCAAACAAGGCATACACCAACTTGCCCAAAAATCCAATAATACAAAAGTCTTATTCTTATAATTAGCTAGTTCAACCATGTCTCCAGAAATATTTTTTCTGATGAAATTAGGAGAGGCATTACCTATGGAGGTTCTTTTTAAGAGATCTCTTCTATCCTCTTGCTCTTCAATTTCTTTGAGAGCTAATTGCCCCATTATACTATTTTTAGTTAGCTCGGGCAATTTGTTATAAACGGAACGAACGGAGTCTATACAAATAGTCCCTCTCTCAGAAATAGAATATAATAAATTCGGAATTATTTGAAAAGAAGGGTGTTTCAATGAAAAATCCCAACGTATTCTATCCATCTTATTATGATTGGCTTTATTTATTGCAACAACATTATTTATACTATGATAAAGCGAATCTTTCATTGGAGCACCCTCCTGCATTGTATATATTCTATTCGATAAACAAATTACACTATCCAATAACTCAAAATAAAATTCCATATAAGGTTGCAATTGTTTTCGAAGTTCAACATTTTCCCTTTCAACTGTTGTACCCTCCAAACGATATCTATAAGGTTTGTTACCGTCAAGACACAGTTGCATTTGAGTTGGCTCAATATATATACAAATAAATCTATTCGAGAAATCCAGCCGTGCAGCCGTCACTCCTTCTATATCTCCTTGAAACACAAACTCACCATTGGTTACTTTCGTAGAGTCTACAATATCAATCCATTTATTTTCTTTCAGAACAGTATATGATAATTCTATCTTCGTGCCTTCTTCCATATTTGTTGTCATACATCTCAACAAGAAAGTAGAAGCATAAATATTATTGCCGGTCAGCAGTACGGCGAGAAATATGATATGAAAAATTAAATTATTTGTCATAATATCCACAACTTTCAATGATTTACTCATAAGATCAAAAGTATCTTTTTCCCATATGTTTCAATGGAAGGGTAAAAACTGTAAACCTATAACATAATCGGATAATTACTTCTCTAAATATCTTATTCGAGAGCTTTTGTCCCCCAATGTCTAACCGAGGTCAATCGACTAATCTCTTCATCAAAATCGGAACGTTGTAAAGGTATAGGACGTGGCGCTTTTGCATTTACTACCTTATGTTCTTTGTTCAATAAAATGTATCTGGGGATTGATTTTATTTTAAAATACTCCGCCAAAGGAGATTTTTCGGAATACACCTCCATATATTGATTTTCAGTGATACCATATTTTTCCGAAACATTTATCCATTTTTTAGGATCTTCCTTACAACCGATATATAAATAAACAATATCTTTCTTCTTTAAGTAAGCTTTCGCCTCTCCCGATTCTGAGATATCCTTTTTACACGGACCACACCATGACGCCCAAAAATCTATATATACCGCTTTACCTTCATACTTTTGCAAAACATCTTTCAGTGATAAATTAGTAACACGCAAATCTTCATCAAAATAACCCTCAGGTATATCTTTTCTCAATATTTGCTTGTTTACCATAGGGAAATAGAGATCATAGATATATCTGTTATTTATAGACGCTTTGGCACAATCATAGAATTCGTCAGAAACCAGATATCGACGACTATAATTTTCTAAGAAATTCAACTGATCATCTCTATATTTTTTAGCAGATTGTTTATGAAGTAATATATCTTCGCCTTTTCGATAAAGTTTTGGCCAGTTTCGTACTGCTCTTTCTTTTTGAAGTATTCTCATGTTTTTCTATTTTAAGATTAAGAAATGAACGGGCTGACTGAAAGAACTATTTATACTTACATTCTTTACAAATATCTACAAAAAGAAAGCCTTCTTTTCATTCTTTTAGTCAGTCTGTAAGGTAACACAATATCCGAATCCAAATGATAAGTCATCCAAAGGTCAAATATATCTTTCAATTCGTCAGAAAACATCCAAGGATAATTGACTTCACTTTCATAGCCCCACACCACCCAAATCTGGTGTTCAGGCTTTTCAAGATCGTCTTCTAATTCACGATATAAAAAAAGAAGGCTCAACATCACAACATCGGCAACCGACATTTTATCCCGATCATATGTGATATGTATATTGCCAGGTAAAATTTGCGACAGTTCATCCATTCTCAGTTGATCGTAAATAGAGAATTTTATACGGCGTATTTTCGTCCAAAATAAAATCAGCATGTCATTTTGTATTTCATAATATTTCATCTAACTTGTGTTCCAAAGTTACGAAGATACTAACTAACATCCAAAAATTACGGTAGACATTTTCCAACTTTTTTATCACTAATAACTAAACACTTACACTAATTTTCCAATAAAAAAATGGACAAGAAAAAAGTAACCATCAAAAAAGACCATTACCAAATTTGAACCAGAAAAGAAAAAACAAAATCATTTCTCATATTCTCATAAAAAGGAGTACTTGCCTGATAATTAGATATATAATTATGAGAATTAAAATATTTACATGCATTTCTCATAGCTTTATCAAGAAAAAACGCTTAAAACAATGCATTTCTCATACTATATATTGGCATTTCTCATACTGCATATTATGCTTGTCTTTGTTTCAAGAGACTAATATATGGGAGGCAATATAACCGTAATTTGTATGTTGAGTCGATAGACTACATATCTTTCGCAACCGGCATCGCTGCATTTTTCTGCCTTCATTTCTATCGTTCCACTCTAGTGAACAGGCCTATGCACTCGAGTAGACATAACCATTCACTCCAGTACACAAGCCTGTTCACTAGAGTGGAACGATTAATATTTCTTATTGAAAATCAATTGATTGCATTAGGATTATCTTTGATTGTCAGTTAGTTATAGCGGAGATGAACAATAGTTTTGCTACAGTTTATTAAGTGTTGACGATTAGATGATGAGAATAACATTCCTGATGTATGAGAAATGATTTGCTTTTTTCAGGTTCTTCTGTTGGGAGCTGGAACGAGTGGAGATAGTATAAGTCTGAAAACTCATTCAATTCGTATCATAAGTACCTTCCAAACATATTTCATCTTTAGCATCCATGATTGAACATGGTTTTGAGGTTTCAATATCAACAGATAATCATAAAATGGAAGTAAATATTCATAGTGTGTTACCGCTTTACGATAATGGTTAATTACTTCCTCCCGTGTATATAGAGGATTCCATAATTGCGGGCGACATTTGCATTCCTATGTTCCGTCAGACGATAATATGATATACGGGAAATAACCTTCAGGAGAGATAAAACGTTCAAGGATATATCCATAACGTTGCATCCTTTTCAGTGCCTTTTCATACAAAGGGAGGTAAGAGGGACTAAGAAACTCCGCTAACGTCTCCAGACATTCTACATACATAGGGTGTTTGGGGAGTTAAAGGAATCCATAATTTCTCCATGTAATGACACTACTTGTACAAACACCGTTTTTAACGCAAAGCTTTGTATTTACTTCCATAACTCCTCCGGCACATCCCCCCGAAGAACAAGCATCATCTACACTACCTCCAATGATTTTAGAAAACTGGTCCATGCTAAGAGCTTGTTTATCACTAACCTCAGCAAGATTAATTTTCTTTATATTCTTCATTTTTGATCATTTTAATAATTTAAGATTATAACTATTCTCAATAACTACCATTATTAAACGGCCTAAATCATTTAAATCCACGCTTTTATTACTTTTTCGTTACATATAAAATACGATATTCTCAGCATCTTCCCCAAGCCGGCGAAACTCTGAATCCGATGAATGGACCTCCATTATTAAAATACCGCACTCTCTCCTCCACTATTTTCAATACGTTGACTAGCACTTTTACGCTGATGACCGAACTTAAACTTCCATGCAACTCTAAGCATAATTTGATTCTTCGTATCAGATACATAATGGCGCATATCACTTACAACATAAGGATTCATACTCTTCTCCCAAAAAGCATACGAATTACCCAAACGCCATTTCATAAGACCTGAAAAATTCCAGTTTTTCCATACGTACATTATTCCGGACGCAACTTCCCAACTGTTATAATATATCTTCTCATCACTAAATACATCTGCCCGCTTACCAAACGCTAAAGTCACCGCAAATTTCTTAAGGAACGTCCATTCTCCTCCTAATTCACCATAATAAGTATCATAGAAGTTAGAAAATGATTTTCCCTTCTCCCTTGCAAACTTGTAATTCAACCGACTAAACAAACGTAACTGCCTGTCGAAAAAACTCCAATTAATATTTCCTGTGAAATGCAGTTGATGATAATACCTGCCATTCTGTTCTTGAGTGATAAACTTCCCATTCTCCCGAAAAGTTGTAGCAAGCTGCGGATGAACCGTATATACATCATTCGCACTCAATGTGTACGTAAAATTGTTCGTACATTTATGATTGAGCATCAAGGTATTAGTATAAACAGTTGTATTCTTCAATTCCGGATTCCCCCTGCGAATCTGATAAGCATTGATTGCCTGTTCCACATTATTCAATGTGCGTAAAGCCGGAACAACCACATACGTTTCGCCCGAGTAGCGCACCTGCAATTTCTGATTGGGACGATAGCCCAACCGCCAAGTTGCTCCTAAATTTTTGCTCAAAGTCTTTTCGTCTCCCTGAATAATCCGGTTGAATGTACCCCTTACTGCTAATGAATAATCTAACTTTTTAAAGCGTCCCATCCATTCTGCATAACCATAAGTATTGTAATTATTGAATTTACTTTTATACTCAGTCGTCCCCTCATAGACATTGTCAACATAGCTCAGACGATGATTTAGCCCGACACTCAGTTTATTGGTCTTAAAACGTTTTTCATAAATTCCTTCCGCCACAACCGAATAGGTATCGCCGTCTACATCCGAAAGGATATCCGACAGCATCACATTCTCTTGCTGTTCATTATACGTATAATATGAATTAGTGTGCACATACGAACCTGCCACCTCGAAAGCCACAAATTGTTTCTTTTTCAAGCTTTTCTGAAAATACAATCCAAGCCGGGGACTCTTATTCAAACGGTTTTCCACTATTTGAATTTTCGTATTCGGCTGTCCCTCTATACGCACATCTCCCTGGCTTGCCGATTCTGTAGGAGAACCGGAATAAGACAGTTTGGCAGTAAACAACACATCGTCCGGGTTAAGATAGCTATAACCTATACCACCACGATAAGAACCTTCACGACCCTTCCCTACATTATGCCACTCTTCATTACGGGTAAGAGCGGGCATATCCTCAAAATTATAAGTAACCGTTTTCTTCGTATATCCGGAAAAACGATGATAATTCCCATTTCCCCAAAAAGAGAACTCGGATTTCGAATGATACAATTTCAGATTGGCAAGCCCATTCCCACTCGGGGATATTGCTGAATGCGAAGCATCAATTCTGCCCGAACCGCCAAATTCCTGACGTTTCACATACAAGTCGATGACAGCTTCCACCTTGCCGTAACGCATAGAAGGCATGTCGTGATATTCCACCCGCCTCACCATTTTAGGGTCTATCTGCCGTAAATCATTCAAATCAGCCGGTCCACCATTAACGCGCAATTTGACAGTACCACCAAGCACACCACTGATCGTACCCTCAACTTTACCTACCACTATTCCATGTAATTGCAGTTTGTCTACAAGATCTATCCCATCTATCGCCGTCTCCTTCTCTTGTTTACCGGGATAAATAATCTGACGGTCAAACTCCATCACAACGCGTTGTGCAGTAACTGTGGTTTCATCAAGAGCTACCGTCTGCTCCTCCAATACTATTGGCAGGTCCTTTATATGCTCCTGAATATTATGAATACGTATATGTGTACCCACATAGCCCACGCAGGAAGCGTACAGCCTGTAACTACCATGAGGAATCTTAGATAATTCGAACCGACCTTTCACGTCAGTTGTAGCAGCTTTTACGATTTTAGTACTGTCGGCCGCATCATACAAGATGACATTCGCATACTCAACAGGGATTGTTTTGACATCCGTCACTATACCTTTTATAGAAGAAGTCTGGGCTTGGGCGAACATCCCAACTAACAGAGAAATTAAAATTAAACATCGTGTTCTATTCATAAGCATATTTTCTTCTAGATTCAAATGTTCCACGTCTGTGTTCATTGCTCTCAAAATATGATCTTTATATCGCATTAACAACGTCTTTAAAAGACATACCGCGTGGAATCTTTAGTTTAGCTCTCAAACGCTGCTTACGTTTACTCAGGCTTTGTAATGAAATACCAAAGAAAATAGATTGGTTTTTATGTTTTACTCCTATATAACAGAAATAACAAAGAGCAATTTCCTCTTCAGATAGACAATCATGTTTAGCCAACCATATTTTTAAAGCATTTCCATAAAGGATATCCATAAGGGCAAATAACTGCTTCCATTCTTCAGTTATCAATTTGTGGCAAAGAGTAACAGGAGATAGAATAGTATGCATCAATATATTAATTGATTTCTGATATTTGAAGAACTCTTCATTATCCAAACAACTAGTTCTCAATTCCATATACAAAATTAGTATTCATACGCTTCCTCCTTGTTTAATCATAAGATATAGCGGTGTTTTTCATAGTATCTTCATTATCACAATTGTTTTGTACGCATCGTCAACCGGATATATCCGTCCTTCGACTGCTCCTTCAGTGAAATACCGATACGTGTATAGGCCGGAGAGTTCACCTCAATCGTTTCAGAAGTAAACGCGACTTTGCCAGACGCTTCAATCGTAACGGTCATCTGTTCTGTGCCGGTAGTAAGCAAGAGATGTGTATCATCAATAATTTTCCAGTTGGCTTGTGTTGTTATGGCTGTTTCGAACCGGATAGGTGCATTGGCCGTAAATTCGTCACCCACAGTAAAGCTACCTTTCTCTTGACGGTCATAGACGAAAGTGCGAACCAACTTATCCAGACTGGGGGTGGAATAAGCCGAAGTATAGTCAATACTAAGCAAATCTTTTACGTCCGTAAATTCTTTCTTGAGTACAATGGCGCTCGCTTTGGCACCGGAGGACTGTGTTTTTCCGTCTACTACCGGAACTGGATGACCGAAAGAACCTTTGATCTTATACTTCTCGGGAGCTTCCGCACTAAAATAATCACCCGGATAAGAGAAAGGACCGCCTTGATCGCCGACCATAGTGCACTTTCCTAGAGCGACGGCATAAGAGCCGATGTCATTATGGTTATGATTTTCGGCATTATTACCCCCTTTGGCCGAGACAGCCAACGTACACGAGCTGCCCTTAGCAGGACGTGCAACCAAGATTCCTGCCTTTTCATAATACGCCCGCAAAGAATCGGAACCTTCCTGCAATGCCTGACGAATGCCGTCTGTCATTTCCATTTTCCATACCTGATGAGGGAACAACTCTATGAGATAAAGAGAGAAATTATTGCCGGAAGGGAGAATATATTTTTCTTCCGCAGAGGTGATACCAAGCGCACGGTCACAGTAATCGAGGATGAACTTATCAGGCGATAAACCGATACGGCAGTCGGAATAAGCAGGACATACGCCTTCATTCATCTGTATCTTCCTGCCATATTGAGCAATATGCACAAATTTAGGTTCACGGAAGAAATCTATCTTGCCTTGCGTGGCACGGCATACTTCCTCACGCAGCAAGATATATGCACGGAAACCATAATTATAGTAGCCGACCCCTTCGCTGCAATAACCGTCATCGGCATATCCTTTCATACCGTATACATTATATTTCTCGGCTGCGGCAACAAAATAAGCGCGTTCCTCCTTATCCGCCAGCAAAGTGAGGGCAGCACCCGTAACACCTGCCAGACAAACCGAGTTCCAGTTATTTGTAACCGTAAACCACCAGAAAGGCTTTGTCTCTTCCAGGCAACGGTATACAGGACGAAATACTTTCTCGCGGAAAGCACACTGCACGCGGGCCTTTACTTCCGGTGACAAACGGTCGTCGAGCATAGCAACACACTGCGCAATTCCGTTTCCGGCAGTGGCAACTACCAAATCGACATAATAATCTGTTCCATGATAATTATTCAGATTGCGGTCGTGAGCCGGAATCGACCAGGAGTTCTGGTTGCAGAGAGCAACCAGAGCCTTTTCAATAGCAGGAATGTAACGTCTTTTATTCTCCATACATTCAGCCAATGTCAACCGAAACAGATAATGGTAACGGGCATTTATCATATTTTCGCCCGGCAGGCGGACATTGGTTTTGTTCAGATGCAGATACAAGGAGTCAACAAAAGGAGGCATCCCCTTTTTCAGCAATGCAGGTGCTTCTTCTGTCAGCAGTTTTTCTGCCTTGCTACTCTCTTTTACTTTGTTCCAGAAGGTGCGGTCTTTATAAGAAACGCCTATTCCTTCCGGTTTATCGGGCAACATTGCAGCAATCTCACGGATACGGCTTTGGGAAATATTCGCATGCTGCCTCGAAGTGTCCTGTGCCATACGGTAAACTTCCGTCCCTGCCATCAGGAAAGCTCCCGGACCGTAGACTTCTGTCATATCGGGAGTCACCTTTTTCGGATCAGCGCCGATAGGTTGCACATATCCCAGTTTACCGTCTTCTCCCACAGCCGACACTAATGCTTGCCAGCCTTTCTCCACCACAGGCATGAATTCTTCTTTTGGCAAAAGTCCTTCGTTTATCCCATAAGCCAGCGCATACACGAAGAAACCGCTGCAACTCGTTTCGGGCGACGGATAAGAAGCCGGGTCAAGCAGACTCGCATGCCAGAAGCCGTCCTTATTCTGCAAAGGAGCAATCCGGCGGCATAGCTTTTGGAACAAGTCCTGATAGAACGGACGGTATTTGCTCTTGGCAGGAAGTTCACGTAAAAGCTCAACGAGCCCTCCGAGTACCCAGCCATTGCCACGCCCCCAGAACACTTTCGCGCCATTCGCCTCCTTCATCGTAAAGTAACGGTGGTCACGATAGAAAAGATTGTCTTCTTTATCAAACAGATAATTGTAAGTAGCTTTATATTCCTTATCCATGAAACGGATGAACTTCTTGTCACCCGTGATATTGTAGAGTTTCATGTAAACAGGAGGTGCCATGAACAGTGCGTCACACCAAGTCCAGTGTTCCAAGGTGGTTGCATCGCCATAGTCCAACTCGAACGAACCGGAAGGAGGATTGGCAATCACCCATTCGGCACGTGCCTGTGTCGGGACAAGCATACTTTTTCTTTTGTACTTTTCATACATATACAAATACATCTGCGAGACACAGATATCGTCAGCATGATACATCCGTTGATTTACCTGCCAGTAATTGCGGTTCCCCAGCCGCAACAGCCATTTGTAGTATGAATCATCTTTATCCGTCTGTTCGGCTATTGCAGCCCAGTGGACAAGTCCCAAATAGAAAGTGGCATTTACCCAATTGAGATCACCGTAAATAGCCTTGTTGTAATGAGCAATCTGCCAGTCGGCCACCCGCCGCATCGACTGCTTCACTTCTGTTTTAACAAATGTCTGCGCAACTGTAGTACACAAATAGCCCATGCATAGGGCAAGGGTTAAAAGTAATTTCTTCATAATACTATAATTTTATTTAAGACAAAGATACCGGGCTTTATGGACTTAATAGAGTCATATTTTCCGTTTAAGCTGCTCTTATCTTCCATAAAGAAAGAAAAAAGCAGCTTTTTGAACAACTCTACTAACTAACCCAATTACTGAACACCCGATCTACGAGTATTCAATCTCTTATCTACTAACAAGCCGTCAATGATCTTCAACCCGAATTTCACTTGACGTTTTGCCTTAAACTTCAAAAGAAATAAGTCAACGGTTCCTTCAAGCGTCTTCTTATTTCCTACATTGACAAAGGTAGGATACAAGGCTTTTGAACCATTGGAATGGAGACGGTCGTAAGTCAGATTCTCCATTGCATTCATGTGTTGCAACTCCACGCCGACAAACTCATAATCCTGTTGATTGTAAGGTAAAGCAAAACTGAATGCGTTGACTGCACGCAGATCAACACCTTTTACCTGAATTTCAATAATCTCATCTTTGTCATATACTTGTTTCGAGGTGCTTATCTCAATCGTACCGTCCACCTTTTCCGTACCACGGTTATCAACACCGCCTTCAAGCTGCGTGGCGACCACCGAAATATCATAAGCGTCAATCAGACCGTTCTTATTGATATCACCATTGCTGATGTATCCTTCAAAATCGGAATCGCCCTTTCTCAGTCCTGTATAGTTGGTATAAGATGTCAGGTCATTGCCGTCAATCTTACCGTCGACGTTAATGTCTCCTTGAAGATAGCTTTCCGTTCCGGGCACCTTGAATACATAGATTTCCTTACCGGAGCCGTAGTTGCCGACTGCTTCCGTAACGGATAGTTTGATATAGCGGGCAGTAGGATGTTGGGTGAAATTGAATACCTTCACCTCATCGTCACGCTGCCATTCAAATGTTCCGGCTTCCGTCCACTGTTCTTTGTTCATACTATAAGAAACGGTTCCTTTCAGCAATGTTCCGTTACCGGCGTTTGTACGTGGCAGATAGTGGAATTTATCCAGTTGGTTGACAGTCACCAGGTCCATAACCAGTTCGAACGGAACGGCTTTTTCCCCGTATTTCGAGTGCCAGATATCTCCGGACTCTACAAAGTCGAACAGACGTTTCACGCCTACTCTTCCTTGCGAAGCGGCCGTACATTCGCCCCTGATACCACGAATAGCAAATTCAAGCGGATCGGACTTGGTCGCAGCACCGAACTCTGTCCAGGCGGAAGCTCCGTCTTTATTGACAGCACGTATTTTAAATGAGTAGGGCGTTTCGGGAGTCAGGTCTCCAAACAGTAGTTCCGTATCCTTTATCGTAGTATATAGCATATTCATAAAGTCAATCTCATAGAAATCGGCATTGGCCACTTTATCCCATGTCGGTTTCAAGGTATAGGCTTCCGTATTGTCGGCAGTAACCCGGGCAACAGGAGCAGCCAGAGTTCCGGAAGTGATCCGATAGCGGTCTTCGGGAATAAAACGGAATCCCTCAATGCGCAATGTCGTAGTATTGGCCGTAATATCGGTGACACCCAGTTTCACCAAAAGTTGCGGGTTCTTGGTGATAACGGTCTTTTCAAACTCGCTTCCCTTAGTCGCAAACCGATTCAGATCGGGAGCCTCATCGTAGAAGAAGACGTTTTCACCCTTTGCAAATTCATCTTTCGAAGCGGCCTTTGTCAGTTTCACTTTTTTCTTTCCCACTTGTGCCGTCACTTTTTTCGGCAGAGAAGTGACATTGATTCTGAACTCTGTAACCTTTTCTTTCACAAAGCCCGTAAAATCACCCTTTGCCGGATGAATGGTCACAGTAACGTCATTCTTGCTGCCAACCTCGGACTCAATATTGGTTGTTACTCCTTTACCCCGTTTGTATTCTTCGGATACACCGTCGTCGTCATATTCGGTAAAAGAACTCTTGCCGTACGGGTAAAGCTCATAGATACGGATTCCTTTATCAATCTCATTTACATTATTATTAGGATTCGTCAGCGGAATAATCGCTCCGTTCTTCACGAATACGGGAAGCTTCCAGAGAGGAGCTGCAAAATTGTTGAGTATGCGGTTCCCGTCGTATTTTTCGCCCGTAAAATAATCAATCCATACGCCTTCGGGCAAGTAAATGCCGTTACGGATATCATTTCCCTGCTCGTCAGCTTTGGTTGCCTGATAGATAGGAGCAACCAGAAAATAAGGCCCGTATAGATACTGGTACTGTGTAGCCGTACCTTGAGTATAGGCATTCGGGTATTCCAGAAACATCGCTCTTATCATCGGCATACCGTCTACAGCTTCCTTAGCGATACTGTAAGCATAAGGCATCAGTTCCGATTTCAGTTTCAGATACCAGCGGTTAATGGAGGTTGCCGGTTCTCCCAAGGCGTGCGGGTATTTCTCATTCGCTCCCCAACCGTCCATGTTCAGTTCCATTGGAGTAAACGTTTTCCATTGGAAATCACGGGTATTCACCTGCACATTCCTGCCACCGAAAATACCGTCCATGTCAGAAGTGATATTCGGCTGACCGGACAGTCCCGAGCCAATATAGGTCGGGATGTGGAAACGGATATATTCCCATACGCCTCCCGTCTGGTCACCCGACCAGATGCCCGCATAGCGCTGTGTGCCCGCCCAGCCGTCAAGGGAGATGATAAACGGTCTGGCGTCACTTCCATAGTAAGGCATTATATGTCCGACATCGGCTACTCCGTTCAATCCGAAAGAATAGCCGGCACCGACCCAGGCTACATCCGTTTTCAACACGCGTACTCCGGCATCCCTTACTTCTTTCACAATATCTCTCTGCAGCAAAGCGCTCACTCCTTCCTTAGGGTGCAGGTCAGACTGTGTCCACAGGCCGATTTCCACTCCGTTCTGACGGGCATAGTCACCCAGACTTTTCAGATTTTGTATATTACCGTCCAATGTTTCCGTCTGTCCGTAGCCGGCTCCATAGCCGTCGTTCGGAAGTAGCCAGCCCAACGGCATGTCATGGTTCTTATAACGGTCGATTACCGCACGTGCAGAGAACTGATAATTGTTCTTCTCGCCGTTCAACGATTCTTTGATTCCGCCATTGTCCTTCTGGCTCTCTTTATATCGCTTTCCGTCTTCAAACAGAATGCCTTTCTCGTTTTCTGTCCAATAGTCACGGTTATAAGCGTTCAGATGTCCCTGATAGAAACCGAATTTAGGTAACAATACGGGATTTCCTGTCAGTTGGTAGAAGTCATTCAACAGAGCTACCGCACCGTCATTAATCATGTAGAACACATCCAGATAGTCTGATTCGTGAGACAATTTCACCTTTCCCTCTTCGGATGCTCCGAAGTCGTACTTCCCTTTTTTGAAGGTATACCACATCATACCGTAGCCGTTGGTAGACCAGTAGTAAGGGGTAGGAGAGGCGACTCCCCCGTCTGTCCAACTGTTCTGGTTCTCGATAGAAATCACCTTACCCTTATGGGAGAACCGACCGTTCTGAACACCGCCACCGTAGAAGTATTCCTGCGGATTCTCTTTCAATGTCAGGGTTACTTTCCCTTTCTCAAAAAGAGGCGCTTCCAGTTCTTCCACTACAACAGTATTGGTTGCCAGATTAGTTACCTTAAGCAAGGATGTCTTTTTATCCAGCCGGACTTTTATCTTTCCGGTAGTGAGAAAAACAAAATCTGTATTCTCTTCCAAATCCAGCTTTGAAACCGCCTTTCTGGGATTGTCGACTAATATCTGCGCCGCCGGCTTTGCTTGAGGATCCCGGATCACGCTTCCTGAGTTGTCCTGAAATACACGAAAGATATTTTCCCCGTAGAAGTCCAGTGTCATACGCTGGCTATTGGGGAATAGTATTTCAACGGTGGTGGGGTTTATCTTTTTGGCACCGACAATGGGAGACAACACTTCTGTCTCTATCGCATTATTATATAACCTAGCCTGTATTAATGAAGGAGGTAACATCACAGATAGCCCCAATATAAACAAAAGTGATTTCTTCCATCTACTTGTTGTAGTTAGATTTCTCATATATTTTACAAATTAATGAATAATGTGAATCAGTTGCTAAAAATCAGCTGCTATATGCAACTAACAACAGTCACAAACCTAATAATTAAATTTTCTTTCTATTATACTCTTATTTTATTAATCAAATATAGCTTTCTCAGATAGACGTACCACCTGCCTACAATTATTCTTCAATTCAAATACGACTACCCGGTTAATACCTTTAGCTAGTATAGCAGCTGGTACCGGAATAGTCCGCTGAGAAATATTCTCCCAAAAAGAACCTATATACTGCCCGTTTATCCAGACTTCTCCCATTCCCCAGCCCGAAGTATCTAAAAAGATGTCTGTCGGAGTTTCTATCTCAAAAGTACCGCGATAGAAGCAAGGAGACTGTTTTGTTTGACAAGGGGTAAACTGGAGTTCTTCCACGTCACAGTCACGTATCAGGAGAGGTGTCATTTTCCAGTTCTCTATTTCAACATCTTCTAAAGTGATACTCCCGAAAAGTCCCTTGGAATTGTCCAATATCTCAGGTCCATAAGTAATACGCCCTATATTCTCTGCATAAAGTTGCAGATGATGTGTACCCGTAGAAACAGTCAGCTTAATATTCTTCTGATTATCAGTGATCCAGCCTTGTAATCTTCCATCAACATAGACTGAGGCATAGTCCCGAATATTCTCTACCGCCAATATTGGATCCACATCCTCCACAGTAATCTCCGCCTCATATAAAGCATAGCCGAACTCAATGCCCAATTCATTCATCGGCAGCAATCCCTCTGATTCCTGAACATCACCATACACTTGCTCTAAAGCCGCGACTTCCTGCATCGGAATCTCCTGTGCAGATAAAGTCAGTAAGGACAGGCAAAATAAACAACATATAAATAATTCTCTTTGCATAACTATTTTATTAAAAAGGATTGAATAAACTCTTCTTTTACAGTTGCTCGGGGAGCAAATTGGCCACTCTTCACATATTGATCAATACTCTTCAGCAATTGTTGAGTAGCAGGACGTTTATCCAGATCTTTCCGAGTATCAACAGCCAATACCAACAGTTTACCATTGTTTACCCTAGCCTCAAAGCCAATCCCTAGTTTCTGATTGGTTTCATAGCTATCTATTACCTGGATAAACGGACGAAGTTCTTGCGGAGTATCCGTCATATCAATCACTTTTGCATTCGTCAGAATATCCCACCACTGCCAATCAAGATGCTTTTCAGTGATGAAGTCTGCAAACATGGGCTGATCGGCATGAATAAGACAACCCAGTGTCGTTGGTGCCCATTTGAACATAATCGGATTCCAAAAATGATTGTGAAATACAGACTTACGCCCTTTCACTTTGTTCGGCTTCGGACAAAGAACAACTTTTTTCCCTTCTTGGAGATATTGTTTCGCTTTCGCATCATAGGTTGTTGTATATAATACATCAGGCGTTGTCTGCATCAAATCTTTATGATGGGGATAGACCCATATATCCCAACTATTATGAACTTTGTCACCAACGGACAGATGTATGGTTAATTTCTGCGGAGCAGTCACCGAATTCAACATATACTGAAACGTTCCAAGTGGAAAGACACCATAGTTTCCTATTCTTTGTGTCTTCAGTCTGCCGGATTTCAGAACTCTGCCGGAAGCATCGGTAATCCACCACTTAGCTTTTGCACTTTTCAAGATAGAGGGACTATAATTATACACTTCTGCCTTCCCTTCAAAAGTTTCATCACAATAATAGGCTCGTTTAGGAAAACGTAGTAAAGCAACAGTGGGTGCACAAAACTCACGGAACTTTTCAGAAGTAATCAAACCTTTAGACTCCCAAAACGGGTCGAGAATACCAACCGGAGCATATCCCTGTCCTGTAAAATCATTCAAGGCCAGAAGTTGAAAACCGGATTTAAGAGAAGTACGAAGTTCAGCTTCAATAACATCTTTATATTCCAGTACAGTCTGAGCCCCTGATACACGGAAGAAATCATCTGCTTGATCCAACATACCGTTTGCCGCCAATGATTCACGGAAAACTTCAAAGTTTCGAGCTTGAACCGGACCGGTAAAATTTGGAATCTCCTTGAAGTTAGGATATATACAACGCTGTCCCGACTCATGAGAGATCACAGGCACATCAATGCCCAATTCTTTATTTTTATCCCAATCAGTATATGGCCGTCCTTCGTATATAGCCATATGTCCTTTAGGCGTTTGATGAGTGATGTAAAATTGGTCAGACTTCACACGTGTACGGGCTGTCGAACCACTAAATAGCCTGCGTTTGTCACTGACCCTCCCATAATGGGTTAGTTCTTCTATAAAATCAAAATTACCGGTTATCTCATTACCATTACAGTAAAGAACAAAAGAGGGGTGATTACCATATTCTTTCAAGATAGCTTTTTGTTCACGACGGAAAAAGTCATAACGTTTCTCATCCGGTTCGGCATCCTTTCCCCACATCGGCATTTCCACTTCCAGATAAATTCCTAGTTTATCCGCTGTCCGAAATGCCGCAGCAGGTGGACACCAGGAATGGAAACGCATATGGTTCATCCCATAATCTTTCAGAATCGTTAATATACGTTCCCACGAAGCATCATCCACTGGAGCATAACCTGTTTTAGGAAATACTGCATTTTCTACTGTTCCACGCAAATGTACCCGATGACCATTAATCAGAATATTGTCTCTATCTGCCTTTATTTCACGCATTCCGAAGGTAGCGGACTGTGTATGTTGATAGTTTGTACTACCCGTAGTCGTTGCCAGATCACATTGCAACGTATAGAGATTAGGAGTAAACTCATCCCACAACCGAATATCTTTACCTAACGCTATGATATCTTCTACGTAAAATACTGAATCATTCCCAGAAACCATTGTCTCTCTAGTCTGCTTATATTGTTCGCCGGAAATTGTAAAAAATGCCTTCCCTGTAACGAGTTTATGAGTGTGATTCAATATCTTCATCCTGACTTTGACTGAATGCTCCGATACATTCGGATACAGTTGCATATCCTCAATATATACAGGATCAAGAGCTACCAGTTTCATTTCCCCCAAAATCCCATTCCAGTTTATTTGAGTATATTCCGAATGAGCATGATCCCATTTATGGGTATTGTATTGATAACGATTATCAACGCATACAGTAATAAGATGCGTCTTACCCGGTTTCACGAAATCTGTCAGTTCGTGATTGTGGGGAACACTGATATAGTCTATTTCACTGACTTCCTTTGTGTCTACATAAATAGAACTCAACCAGTGTACGCGTTCGAAAGATATAAAAATACGTTTGCCTTTCCACTCTTTTGGAATAGTTATTTCACGTTGATACCAAGCCGGCCCCATATACTCATACACACGAGTCAAACGGTCAATGTGACGATAAGGAGATTTATAACCAATTTTATAGTCATCCGTAATCCCTGGTAGAAGGATGCTCTCCTGCAAGCGATGCATATAACGAATATCCAAAGAACCGCGTCGAAAATCCATCAGGTCAGTTTGAAATCCCCATTGACCAGACAGATCTATTTCTTGCGTCTGTGCCTTCAATAAAGATAACTGGGTTATCAATACAAATACAATAAGAATGGATTTAATAAACTTTTTTCTCATACAGTCTTGTATTAAAACATCATATATCAACAATTTATTTTCTACATAGAATAATTAATGATATTATTACTTTACTCTTATAAAGAAATAAAAAGAGAGCACTTCAAAAAGTATGAAGCCTGTTAAGCAACTACTTTAGAAAGTGCCCTCTGTGTATAAGAACCTATTTCAAACTGTCGGATTAGAGTTTAAGACCAAGTCCAAATTCGGCAACTTGCATTGTTGAACCGCCAGTTACACCGTTTAGATCACTCCAGTTCGTGTACTGCACCTTAACATATCTATAAGTAGATTCCGGAATATCGATCAAAATCTCATCCGCATTACTTTCATAAGGTATAGCAATATTGGATTTTATCTCAGTAAAGTTCTGACCGTCATTGCTTCCAAACATAGATATTCCCCATACTCGCAAATAATTGGACGAGTTGTTAGATCTATGACTCCATGTAAAATAATTAAAAGTTTGCTGCGTCTGCATGTCAACTACAAAATAAATAGGTTCGTCCTTACCTCCAGCTGTACAACCGCTATAACTCTTACCTGGTTTCACCAACGAGAGAAAAGTTGTCGAACTATTATCAAAAAGATGCTCCGGTTTACCGGTACTTCCATCTGCTGAATAATTATTTCCGTTAGCATAGGTAATAGAAGTAGAAGCTGTCCAAGAATCACGATTTAGTCTAATATTACCACTGACATTCAATGTGATAACATCCGTCACACCACTCTCATCAGTTGTAGCAACATTAATTTTCGCTGTACCTGTATTAATTCCTTTAACCACGCCAGCATCTGACAGTTCAACAAATGCGTCACTGCCTTCAGCGAGAGTAAAGGTCATATTCTGGAAACTTGCATTAGCCGGTAATACTTTCACTACCGTATTCAAATCCAACGTCTCTTCTATATTGATAGATTCCGGTATGGCACTCTTATCAATCCCTTGAACCAATACTATCGGAGCTTTCCCTTGTTCCACCACAAGTTCTACTTTATGGCTTTCATCATAAATAAGGGACATCTTAGCGGTACGTCCGTTTATATTCTCCGATAAATCTACATTTATCAGTATCTTACCATCCTTGACATAGCCGGAGCACCAATTTTCATGATTTATAACATATACCACACTTGCATCAAGTCCATTGGCCAACACATAGTCACATGACAAACTTCCTCCTTCATAACCAATAGTCATTGGATCTGTTGACACAGTTACCCAGTTATCCGGTACGACAACCGTTTCTTCGTCATCACAGGCAGTAATAAAAAATCCTGCAAACAACAATAGTATCACTGCTAATATATTCGTTATATTCTTCATATTCTTAATTTTTTATTATTATAGATCATTTATAATTTCATTATTTATAATCATTCAAATTACTTTCTGTTATCTGATGAACATTTGCCCGTGGCATTCGATAGCCCTTTCCATTAATTTCCTCCTTCAACAGTCTAATCTGTTCTTCCGTGATTTCGAATGCTTTATTTCCATAATCATTCAGTGTTGTTTTAACCGGATATAAGAATCCCCACTTCTCAAAGAAATCGAGCATATTCAATCCTGAAATATCACATACCTGACGTACAAAATCCAGCTGGTTCATACCTTGATTCTCACCCTTGTCACTCGGGCTCTCATGAGTACGGAAGTACTCATACAACCTATGATAAAAATCAGTTTTTTCCAATACATCTATCATGTACAGTTTGAGCTGCCAAAATGGTACAAGTTGAGTTTCACGAGTAATATTTGCAATACCAGGAAGACAATGAGGACGTTTACCATCCACTATCAATGACGTAGCGCCTTGATAAATATTATTATACGTTCCCAATGTCTGATCCTTCTCATCTTTCAACGTACATCCGTCAACCAACAACTTGCAAGGACGGCCGAATGATGTCTGTATAAAAAGCGACATAATGTTATTGGAAACTTCAGTCAAACCGGACCATTTCAGCCCCGGACGTGTCTGATTGCAATGACCTACTTCATGCGCAGGTCCCCAACAACGGGTAGGAAAATTTTCTGGTTTACAGAACGGTTCCGCATAATAATCACCGGCATTATAAACTGTACGATAATCTGATGCGTTCGGACTCTTTGCCTTGTAGTCAATAGAAAAATGCATCCGGTTATTGAACATCTTATCATATTTAACAAGTCCCATAAACTCTTCCTCCAAATATACTAGACGATCCAAATTTTCAATAGTCTTCGTTATCTCTGTATTGTACTTTTTGAAGTCAGATATTCTCCACGTCAAATGTGAGTATTCTCCCAGGACATCTATCTCCTGATACTTTGCATTGTCGCGAATCTGAGCCCAATCACTTTCCTTGTTTTTCTGAATATCAAAATAACCGTTTACTTTTCCATTCGCAAAATGTACTTTTACCGTCTTTGCCTCAATATTCCTTTTCTGGTCATTATCAGCATCTTCAAGCCGGAGAGGAATGTCATCATTTACATGATTCAAAATATAAATCAAACCGCCTACCTCTACTGTTATCTCATTATATCCTTCTGATAACTCATAGGTTTTCGAATTGTTGTAACCGCCGTTCAGATCTTGAATAAGCATTGAAACTTTACCACCTTCATAAATGTCACCGACAAATACAGCCAAAGTTTCATCAGCTTTTGCATAAATTCCAGTCGGATTATCTCTCAAGCTATATTTGGATGTCTTATTCCTTGTAGCCATTACTGCAGGATTCTGATAAGGACGATAATCCGCCAGTCGATAAGCAGACTCATAGTTTCCACTCAGCAAAGCAAGTCCCAATTCTTTCAAATATTCATTAGGGATTTGCTTAATCTGCTTTTCTGTCACGCCAGCTTTAAGCTGTAAACCCATATTATCAGCAAAAATTGCAGCTGGATCAAATTTATTACTACTAGCTTCATAAAATTCCATCTCAGCACAACTTACTCTATCCTCATAGGCTTTAGTTATGATAAAACGAACAAATTTAGCATCTTCCACAGGTGATGACAACTTTATGGTAAATGGCGTATGCACCCCATTACCTCTTGCATAATCACCTATTTTCACAAAATCATCCGGCTTGTCGGCTGTCGAAACTTCCACTGTAAATTGATCGAATGAGCCCCATTTGTTTCCAGAGTCAGTGCGTGGAGTATAGACGATGCTGTTCAGTGTATGCCCCTTCTCCAATTCATATCTGATAGAAAACGGATACGAAACCTGTCCGAAAGCGGAATTAAAATATGTTTTCTTATTTCCATCATAGGACATCTCTAAGGTCAACGGATTTTTGTCTGTATCTTTACCTTGCGTTTCCTCAGAAGTGGCCTCGCCGCCAATTACTTTTATCAATTTGTCAGCAGAACTGGGAGCTGCTTCTTGAGAAATTGTGATATTACATTTATGATTGTCATCATACATCAATGTCAACACAGAACTTCTGACTCTCTCTGTGAAAGAACGTTCGCATATAATCGTCATTTTACCATTTTCAACAAGGGCAGTCAACCAGTCGTCTCCCTTATTACTTAAAGTAGAGGTTATCTGGTTCATATCCAATCCTTGCCCCAATACGAACTTACGATTTTCTGTCCCTCCCTCATAAGAGAAACTCACGGACTCTGTAGAAATAGTAAGCCAATCATCAGGAATAGCCGGACTTGCGCTGTCACTACTACATGAGTAACTTAAACAAGGGTAAAGTAAAGATAATAAGATTACCTTCAACTTATACCATTGGCCTTTTATGATACGTATTTTTGTATTTTTCATGACCTTATTTCGATATTTTACGTTAACTTATTTATGTTAGAACTTATATTAAAGGTAGTCCACTATGGATAATGTGTAAAGCAAAGGCAAAGTCGGTACAAAAGAGACCGGTCTCTGCCTTTGTTTATCAAATTGTCATTACGATTAATTCCACAACGGGTTTTGAACCGTCAATTCACTCTTCTGCATTTCATTGTAAGGTACAGGATAAAGTAACATAGCTTTTGACCATGGATATCTGTCCACTACAATACGGTTATAAAATGAACCTTCACCGATTTTATCATAAAATTCAATGCCAGTGTTTTTAGCACTATTGTACGTTTTCACTGATGCTTTATCGATGTCCATACCGTAACGTATCAATAATTTATCTTCATTATCTTTGATCCATTTACCGGTAGTCTCATCTTGCGACCATCCAGCACGCATCCATCTATGCATGTCAAAATAATAGTTTCCTTCTCCCAACATTTCAATAATACGCTCACGGTAGATAGCCTCACGTTGTAATTCTTGATTTCCTATAATGTTCTTTCCATAAGGCGCAGCCTTCGTAGCCAGATCCTTATATCCGGGAATGCCGGCACGTTCACGTACCAAATCCAAATATTTGATAATATTTGCATCATTCGGATTTATCTCATTACATACTTCTGCATAGTACAAATAGAAGTCTGCCAGACGGAAATAAATCCACGAGCGTCCCCAGTCCGTAGGATTTGATCCTTCTTTCAGCAACGAGCGGTTATTAAATTTATAGAGCAGATAACCGGCGCGTGCATGCATTGTATTATCTCTATAGGCTGCACCACCCTTACTGAAATAGGCTCCCCAATCCGCATAACCGCTTCTTTGTATATGCCAACTCTTTCCTTCGTATGTAACATCCGCATAGAAACGGGGTTCGCGATTAATGTACATATTGAAGATATGCTTGTCGACATGTTTTTTCTCATTACAAATATTTGCCCAGTCCGTGAATCCGTTTTCATTATAATCAGGGTCTTCATTGATATCCAACCCACTGTTTGTAAAGAACAAGTCTACAATATTCTGGTAAAAACCTACATTACCCATACCGCTAGGGATGTCTCCGGGAATCGTACGAGCTTCCATTTTAGCGGTGACGCCATCATTATAATCGTTATTTCCGTTAGCCCAAAGAATCTCATCGTTATAATATTGGAACAATTCATAGATTGATGCATGAGGATCTTTATCTTTGGAATAATACAGGCCCATACCTTTTGAGTCTGCAAATCTCAACAGAGCTTCAAGATGCGTTTTGGCAGTTTGCCATTTGTTGGCATCGCGATCGGGAAACAAACGCTTTCCATCATGATTTGTCAGAGTTAACGCCTCCTGATAACCTCCATTAAACAGAGGAGAAGCTGCATATACCCACAAACGTGCACGTAATGCTAAAGCTGCCGCTTTTGTAGGACGCAGGATTTCGCGAAGATTATACATACTATTGTCATGGCTGGAATCATCCCCTGTTCCTGTCTTAATCGTTTCAGGCAGGTCATCTCTATATTCACCGCTTATGAGAGATTCCAATAATTGATCAATGTGCCCTACCATTTCATCCACAGATGCACGTGCATAATCAAGGTTTTCATCCGAAGGATCAGCAGTCTCGGGAATAATAGGCGTAGGTCCATAAAATTCAAACAGCAAGAAATAATTATAAGCAAGTAAGTAAGTAACATCCGCTTTATAACGCCGCATTTCTTCCACTGAAATATAACCGTCAGCATTGATCGGATCACCTATGCTTTCAGGCGCCATATCCAAAAAGATCATTGCCTGGCGAATTTGTTTATAGCAATTCCACCAACGGTTGTGAGTGGTACTACTAGGGGTAAAAGTATTCTGTCCGAATTTCAGTACATTAGGATGAGCACAAACAATTTCTCCAGAATAGATAGCTTGCGCATTAACAGTTCCATTTGAACCTTGCACATCCAAACCTGTTTCCGAATAATTCGGACAGGTTTGATAAAGTTCCGCATACCATTGTTTGATATATTTAGCTTTGGAAAAAACTTCTTCTTTGTCCAGATTCTTAGCAAGTTCTTTAGAAACATCCAGATAATCTGAGCAAGAGGTCAACATACCTGCCAATAAAACGGCGGTTGCTGTACATATTGTTTTTATAATATTCATAATTATTCTTATAATTGATTATTGGTTAAAAAGTCACATCAAGACCGAAAGTCCAAGTAGCGTTAATCGGATATCGTGCACCACTGTTTCCAATTTCCGGATCCCACATTTTCACGTGATCCCATACGGCAAGATTGCTTCCCTGCACATATACACGAAGGTTCTGCATTTTCCATCTCTGAACCAATTTCTTATCAAACTGATAACCAAGTTCCACATTCTTCAGGCGAAGGAAACTTCCGTTTCTATACCACCATGTACTATTCAGCGTATTATTACTATATTCATTGGTATGCAAACGAGGATATAATACATTCATATTGTTGGGATCACTTGCCCTCCAGTGATCGGCAGCTTGCACACGTGCAGAAGACTGGTCTTTTCCATTAGCAAACGGAACAAAGTAACTTGTATTAGCTTTCAAGTTGACAGATGTTTTATCTACTCCCTGGAAGAATACACCAGCATAGATACCTTTATATTGCACATTAAGTCCGAAACCGTAAACAAGCTGCGGGTTATTTGGATAGATACCACTATAATAAGTTTGGTCATTATCGTTAATAACACCATCACCGTTCAAGTCTTTGTATTTGATATCACCGGGTTTCACGTCGGCAGCATAAGTGGCTATTCCGTCTTTCAGCTTATAATTGTAGCTACCATCAGACTTTTCAGTAATAATAAAATCCTGATTCGTAAATAACCCTTCTGCGACATATATTTTATTTGTTCCGATAGAAGTGCCCGTTTGAGCAAGCCATGGATAAGCCTGCGGAATCTCATCCTTTTCGACAATCTTGTTAACAGCGTATGTTACATTACCTCTGGCTGAAAGAACCCAATCTTTTCCGATGTTATGCTTAACTGTAATACTAGCATCAAAACCTTCATTAGTCGTGACACCAAAATTCTGCCATGGATTTACACGGAAACCGGTAGCCGTAGGAATAGTTACACGCTGAATTAAAATATCTTCACGTCGATTATAGAAATAATCAGCAGTGATATCAACACGACCACGGAATAATCCCATATCAATACCGAAATTACTTTTCTTCTCTATTTCCCAGCTAATGTATGGAGCAGCAAATGTATTTTCATAAATTCGACCTATAGAAGTTGTAGGACCGCCGTTTGTTCCCGGATTCAGACCGATATTCTGGCTACCGCTATTAGTCAATAGTTCTCTATATACAAAACGGGAACTTCCTGTGTTGTCATTTCCTGTAAGACCATAAGAAGCTCTTAAACGCAATTTACTAAGAATATCCAAGACGTTTTCCTTCTGCATAAATTTCTCAGCATGAACATTCCAAGCAGCACCTACTGCAGGGAACACACCCCAACGATTACCCGGAGCAAAATTTTCACTACCTGTCGCACCAAAACTGGCTTCCAGTATATACCGACCGTCGTATGCATAGGTACCACGCATTACAATATTCTGCTTGCGGTAAGGCAACAGTTGCAAGCCACCGACAGTTTGTGCTCCACTCGAATTTCTGGAACCTTGGTATTGAGTTTCTTTTTGATTGTACACAAAAGTTCCCGTAACAGCATGCTTCTTGGCAAAAGTTCGTTCGTAATTCAACTGCGCTTCAATATAGATCTTCTTTGTACCACTGCTTGTACTTACAGATGCTTCTCCAAGAGGACTACCTTCTGCAAATAATGTCTTTATAAGCTGACCGTTTTCATCTCTACCTTTAACTGTATATTTATCCGGACTCGTCGAACGGGCTAGAGTAGAACTGAAATCTGCATCGAAACTTATACTACCTTGAACAGACAGTCCTTTCGTAATGAAATCGAGCTTTTGTCTTAAAGTTGCCTTGGTTTGCATTGCTACAGACCATTTCTTAGAATAACCGGAGTAGTTAAGCAAGTTATAAGGATTATAACGTCCGTCTGCATCTGTATCACAAACTGCAGCAGTCCCGTCCGACCATGTAAAAGGTACCAAATGAGTCGGGAAAAGTATGATATGTTTAAAAATCTGGTCAGAAGAATTTCCGGGGTTATTTTGAGTTCTGTATTGTCCACTCATATCAACGGAAAGTTTGGTCGTCGGAGTAATATCCATATCTACATTGGAGCGCAAATTATAACGTTCCAATCCGATATTGGCATTGTAGTCATCCAATGGATTCGATTTAAACATACCATTTTCCTTATAATAAGCTCCTGATACAAAGAACTTAGTTTTTTCCGAACCTCCTCGCAGATTTACTGTATAACGTTGATTCTGCGTGTTATTAGATAATAAGTCGGTCCAAATAGAATTCGGGTATAAATCCGGATCAACTCCATCCCGATACCTTGCCAATGCTTCGGCACTGTATGGAGCACTATTTTGCATATAACTATCCCAATTAGGATTACCAGCATCATTCCAAGACGCTTCATTCCACATTGATAAATAATCCCAAGAGTTCATCAACTCCGGCATACGGGTAGGAGTAGCAATACTATATTGTGCGTTGAAAGTAATAATAGTTTTTTGTGCACGCCCACGTTTTGTTGTAATCAAAACTACACCATTAGCACCTTCAGAACCATATACAGCAGTGGCAGCGGCATCTTTCAAGACAGTAAATGTCTCAATTTCATCTGTATCAAGATCATTCATGCTACGAGGAACACCATCCACCAACACCAATGGACTCGTACCACCAGCGTACGAACTTTGACCACGAATCCAAAAATCGGCATCATCATTTCCCGGTTCTCCAGAACGCTGAATAGCAATCACACCAGCAACCTGCCCAGCAATCGTATTTGATAAACTACGCGTTGGTATAGCAATCTCTGCAGGTTTCATTGTATTCACAGAAGATACTACACTTTCTTTCTTCTGTGAACCGTAACCAATGACAACAACGTCATCCAAATTTACATTCGATTCCGCCATAGCAATGTTGATAACACTTTTATCCTTTACTTTCTGTTCAACACTATTATAACCAATATAACGGAATTCCAAAACTTCCCCTTCTCTTGCTTTAATAGTGTATTTACCATCCATATCGGTTAATACACCGTTAATAGTACCTTTTACTATTACTGTGGCACCGATAATAGGCTCCCCTGCTCCATCGGAAACGGTACCTGTAACAGTTTTAGTAGTTCCTTTTTTAGAAGTCAACGCGTCTTTAGAAGAAAGAGCCAACACGATTTGTTTATTCTGAAATTTGAATGTAATATTAGTCGGTTCAAACATTTTACGAAGCGCCAGACGCACTTCTTCATTCTTGCAGTTCAGACTTACCAATTGTTCTGCATTTATTTCAGTCGCATCATAAGAGAACAAATACCCCGAAGCCTTCTCTACTCTTGCCATAGCTTCTTTTAAAGGTATTTTACTAAACGAAATGCTAATCTTCTCCGTACCGCTCTGAGCGAATATTCCTATAGAAAAGAGGCATACGATAATTAATAAATAAAATTTCTTGTATTCCATAAGTAATTTAGATGTTTTTTTTTCCATAACATTTTTAATTCTAAGTGTTTTTCGAATTGATGTAAGATCATAGTTTCACATAGGCTTTCATATTTAAAGATTCAACAATATTGTTTTATATATTCTAAACAAGCAATTACCAACCAGCATGTTCGTTCTTATTCTCACGCGAGTCAGCATTGCGTTTCTTTTCTCCTGTATAATTCCATTCAATTTCGTCCGTGTATTCTTTTCCGTTATGTGTTGCAACGGTTCTTATTACATTTTTACCTTGTTCCAGTGTTACATTATCAAAAACATAATGCACATCAGTATATCCCTTGCGAATGCCTGTCAATTCTTTACCATTAAGATATACTATAGGAGTACCAATATTAGAATAAACTGTCACAGAGGTCTGTTTCCGCTCACGATCCGCATTTCGGCGCTGCGTCAAATACAATACAGGCTCCTTGCTCCAGTTGGCTTTATACCAATAATAAGAATCCTTCTTGATTTTCCGGTCAAAAGTCATCAAGCCTTTCAAGTTACGAGCAGGTACACCACCCCGACTCCACATCGGCACAGCAAAATCAAACATATTCCATAGATAAGAAGCAATGATATAAGGATGTTTCGAAATAACACTCCATTGATATTCATGCGTTTTAGTCTGGAATGTTTCCGGATAAAAAGGTTTTCCCCAATTCAATGCATCACCGAGATATTCAGTCTGATGTTCCAAATTGGCATCCGCACCATATTCTGTCAACATCAGCTTTTGCCACGGGTACTTTTCTTCCAATCCTTTCACCCATGGTTCAATATCTTGTAGCTTCTTCTCATACCATCCGAAATAGCGGTTCATCCCCTGAATATCTGTATTCTGATTCACTGCATGTTCAGCATGTCCGAAACCATTGACAGCTACAGTATAACGATCCGGGTCCTCTGTCTTGGCAAGATTATGAAGTGCCTGCGTCAGCCCGGCTGTATATTCGTGAGGTTGATATACCTCATTATGTAACCCCCAAACATAGATAGAAGGGTGATTAAAACTCTGACGAATCAACTCACGAAGCTGAGACTGTGCGTTTTCCGTTTCGTATCCTGTCACACGATTCACAAAAGGGATTTCAGCCCAAATAACCAATCCCAAAGAATCACAACGAGAATAGAGATAATCTGATTGTTGATAATGGGCGAAACGGACAGTTGTGGCCCCTACGTCCATTATCTGTGCTAAATCAAAATCATGTTCTTTATTAGTTAAAGCACTTCCTAATCCCCACCAATCCTGATGACGAGTTACACCATACATCGGATATTTCTCATCATTCAGATAAAATCCTTTACCAGCAACAACCTCAAACTTACGAACACCCAAAGGCTGGATAACTTCATCAATAACCTTTCCTTCTGATACCAAACGTGAAACGACCTTATACAAATAAGGATCTTTACGTCCCTGCCAAAGATGAGGTTTGTTTAATTTAAAAGTTGAAAAATAAGTTTGCGTTCCTTGAGGAGTTAATTCCAAAGGAAGGCGATGTGAAGCAACTCTCTTTCCTTCTTGGGTATAGAGAGTATTTTCAAGTACTAAATTCGCAGGAGTAAGGCTGCCATTGTCTAATTTTACTTTTACAGTAATATCTGCAGAACGTTTCGAAACATTTTTCTGAGTAATATAAACACCTGGAGAAGCACAATCGGTAACTGTTATATTATTTTGTTCAGTAATAATTAGCCATACCGGGCGATAAATACCTCCATACACTCCGAAAAGGCTATGATTCACCGGAATAACATCCGGTCGTGCGGTATTATCAGCTTTTACCATGATCTCATTCTCAGCTCCAAATTTCAAAGCTGTTCCTATCTCAAAAGCAAAAGCACTATAACCTCCTTTATGGGTTCCTACAAGCTTACTGTTAACATATACCTCGGTGTTTGCGCCCACACCTTCAAACCGAAGAAACACACGCTTCCCTTTCAATTCTTCATTAAAGAATTGTTTTTTCTTGTAATAGCCAACTCCTTCATAAAAAGAAGCAGCCTTTACCTGCATATCTTTAGCATTCCATGTGTGAGGCAGACTTACAGTTTCCCATTTCCCCTCCCATTGAGCAACAACTTTTACTGGGTCTTCCGAAAAAGGACCGCGTTTGAATAACCAACCTTCATTGAAAGAGGTCACTTCCCGGGCAGTGAGAGAGAAAAACTGCCCGATCAATACTAACAAAATGAATGTAAATTTGAACTTCATATTACAATCCTCTTTTGATTTATGTTAAAGCATCCCGATAAATACCTTTTGTTCCTTTAGCCGCACGCACCTTAAGCTGAATAACATAAGGTTCACCCGGATTCTTCTTAGGAACAGATACATTATATTCGTTACGAGCTGTTTCAACAACTTTGATATCTTCGTTAGTATCTAATAAAGAAGCTTTTTCAACTGAAATTCCTTTCGGGGTTTTTACTATCAAACGTTCACTATATGGTTGATTGAATACCACCATATACACTTCACCATTTTTACCGCGTGTGTAATATCCCCAATCCTGCTTGTCGAATCCGGCATAATCACAGGCATAAACGGCCTTTCCATAACGATTCATCCATTTGCCGATAGCAGTCGCCAAAGCTTTTTCTTCCGGACGAAAATCTCCATCTGCTTGAGGACCAAAGTTTACAACCATATTTCCTCCCATAGAAACAGCATGTACAATACGATCAAGTACTTCAATCGGAGTTTTGACATAACTCAATGACCAGTCTTTATGATATCCCCATTGGTTTTCGGGTACAGTCATACAAGCCTCCCAATCCCATTGGGTAACCTTAAGGTCTTTTACTGGATCAGGTAAACGACGTTCGTAACCTGATTCATAATCTCCCATCAAACGACCATTACTATCGAAATGACGTTTTCCTTTATCATCGGCACGCAGACGGCTATTAATAGTAACCCCCGGAAGCATCTCCTTCAGCATTTGTTCCACATGAGCTGTCCACCAACCATTCTTCTTAATACTTGCATCCCATGTACCATCAAACCAGAAATCTTTCACTGTAGGATAACGTGTGGCCAGTTCTTTCAATTGATTGTCTGTAAACTCCAGAAAACGGCTGAACGCAATACTATCTTCTTCAGATTTTATACTGTAACGATAATCCGGATGGCTCCAATCCATCACTGAAAAATAGAAATGTATATCAATACCTTCATCGTTGTAGGCTTTTACCATTTCGCCCAACAAGTCTTTTTTATAAGGAGTATTCGCTACCGTATATTGAGTATATTTACTCGGCCACAAACAGAAACCTTCATGATGCTTCGTTGTTATCTTTACATACTTAGCTCCCATCTCTTTAGCCATTCTTGCCCACTTCTTTGCATCAAATTTGGTAGGATTCCATTGATCCATCAGTTTCAGCCATTCATCAGCAGGTACTTTTGCCCAACTCTTCAACCATTCAGCAGCCCCACCGTACATTTTTCCGTTCCATTCACCCCCAGGAATGGCATACAATCCCCAATGAATAAAGGCTCCCAAACGATTATCCCGGAATTTTTGCATTGCAGGATCCTGTCGCTTCCCCTCATTCGTTGCTCCATATTTTAAAGAGATTTCTTCTTTAATTCCCTGAGCGGAGGTTATCGAACCAATAGTAACTAATAGTAAGAATAATGTTATTAATTTGCTTTTCATGTGATAAGTTATATTATAATGAGTATAATTAGAAGTCTTTGATTGCTTGAAATCTTCTCATATTTCATCGGTCATAGCCGCCACATCTATTACCGTTTTTTTTATAATCAGCCATATTAATTTCTTCTCTTAATGCATTGGTCTGATTTTCAGTAATTATAAAAATTTTATTTCCATATTTTTTTGTGCCCTTCATACTTGTTTAATTAACTTTTTGATTTTATGTACTAAAACTAAATTAAAGCGATGTAAAAGTAGAGGAGAAACACAATACCTATAAATACAAATATTGCAAAAAACAGACGCATGAATCCACATGGAAAAAATGAACACCTAAAATGGAAGATTTGGTCACATTTTAGCCTCTTTCCATAATTAATAGGACTCCTTGTGTACAATATTAGTGGATGTCATGTATAATTTGATAGTAGATGAAAAACACATTATTCTTTCTTCCTACTTCTTACAGTTTGCGGAGCGACCCCAAAAAATGCTTTGAAAGATTTACTGAAATAACGTGGAGAAGAAAACCCTAACCGTATAGAAATCTCCGAGATATTTAATTCCGGATGGTTCTTCAATAAAGACATTGCCTCATCCAACTTTATTTTTAGAATAAACTCATTCGGAGTCAATCCGGTCATTTGTTTGAATTGCATATATAGTTTACTACGTCCCACACAGAGTTCGGAAGCAAGAGCAGTAACATCAAAAGCAGGATTTTCAAAGTTCTCCTTAATAATATTCACACATTTCGCTAATAATTCCTTATCTCTTTCATTTATAGCTTCTGTTACCGGAGACTCCGTAATGGTCTTGCCTGCGTAATGTGCTATCAAACGTTTTTTATTTTTAATCAGATTATTACAACGAGCAATCAATACTTTTACATTAAATGGTTTCGTTACATAATCATCTGCACCAAACATTAACCCCTCCACAACATACTCAACAGAAGTCTGAGCCGTTAATAAAACCACAGAAATATGAGAAAGTTCCACATTGGTTTTAATCTTATAACATAATTCTTTACCAGACATTTCAGGCATCATCACATCACTTATAATCAAGTCCGGCTGAATTTGTCGTGCCATTTCCAATCCTTCACGTCCATCATGTGCAATATATACCTTATATATCGGCAAAAACAGATCTTCCAGCATAGACAACAATTCTTCATTATCATCTACCAAAAGAATAATGGGTTTATCTTCTTCCTTAATATTCTCTTGTACTTTCGTTTTTTCTTCTTCCACATCCATTATTTGTTCAAAGGGAAGCATAGGAACCGCCTCGGAAATAATTACTGACTCTCTACTTTCTACAGTAGCCATTTCTTCATCACTAAAATGACGATTTCCCAAAGGAAGAGATAACGTGAATTTAGTACCTTTTCCCACAGTACTTTCTACATCAATCTTTCCATGATGCATATTCATTATTCCTTTAGCCAATGCCAATCCTATGCCCGTTCCTAATGTGAACGAAGAAGAATTATCTGTTTGATAAAATCTCTCAAAAATCTTTGAAATATGTTCTTCCGGAATGCCGACTCCTGTATCACATACCGACACAATCGCTTGAGAAGCAAGCATTCTTACCTCTACCCTTATACTTCCTTTATTGGGTGTGTATTTAAAAGCATTCGACAATAAATTAAAAATAACTTTCTGTAATTGTTTTGAATCAAACCAGACAGAAATTGTTTCTTCTACATTATCAAAACGATACGTAATCTCTTTTTTTTGTGCATACTCATAGAAACACATATAAATCTGTCGCGTAAATGTGACCAGATTCTGTTCTTCAACCTTAAGTTTCAAATAACCTTGTTCCTGTTTACGAAAATCAAGCAATTCTGATATCAGATTCCGCATATACCATGCATTTTTATAAATGCGAAGGATACGGTTATAAATAGTTGTGCCCAAATCCATCTGCATCAATACCTCAATCTGTCCAAGAATGAGTGTTAATGGGGTACGGAATTCATGAGAGATATTCGTAAAGAAACGTAATTTTACCTGATTCAGTTCTTCAATCCTCTCTTTTTCCTTTCTTTCAAACTCCAAAGAGGACTTTAAAGCAGCCTGACGAGTTTTGAAACGAATAAATGCAATCATCACCCCTAGCAAACATAGAAGATAGAAAAAATAGGCCCAGACAGTGGCATAAAAAGGAGCAGAAACATGTATATTCAAATGAACTTCCTCATCCAGATTTTCTTTACCAGCTAATGGACGGGCTCTAAGTATATATTCACCAGGAGGTAAATTCGTATAAGTTATTGTTGTACCAGTGGTTTGAGTCCAAGCCTTATCAAATCCTTCTAAACGATACTCAAATAAACGGTTACGATCATTATTATAATTAAAGGATGCAAATTCAACAGTTATATTATTTTGTTTATAGCTTAAATAAATATCCGATGTCTTCGCCAGTATATCAGTCAAAATACCAGACTGGTCATTAGGACAAATTTCTTCATTGAAAATAAACAATTTATCAAAATTCAAAAGATTCTTGGAAGGTAAAGCATATAAAGATTGCTTCTGGAATAAAGCCAAGCCATTAGTACCGCTAATAAAAAGAGTTCCATTCTTATCTAGATACAAAGCAGATCCCTGACTATAAGTCTGATTAAACAGGTGATAGGTATTTTCAACTTCTCCTTTCTCTCTATTAAAAATAGAAAGTCCTTTTCCATGAAGAATAAATAAACGATGATCTTCAACAGATTCACAGATATAATAACAATAATCACTCGGCAGACATTGATTCGAGGTACTGTATGACTTAAATGATTGCTCCCCTTCTTGATATTCATATATACCCGATCCTATCGTACAAAAGAATACACTTCCTCTACTGTCCTCAAAAATATGGACAACTTTAAATCGTCCTATTGAAGAAGGATTATTAGTATCCATTGCATACTCAGTTATTTTTGATGAAGGCAAATCCACGCAAATAACACCTCCATTAACCGATGCCAACCACATACGTTGTCGACTATCAATCAGGAACGTTTCAAAAGCATATCTTTTATTCAATAGCTTCCGGACATTTACATCATTCGAGAGTGGTGAAAATTTCTCAGTCACCGGATCCATAAAAGCAACCCCTCCCTGTGTTAATAAAGCAAGCCCATCCTTATACTCTTGAATATCGTTCACTATCTCATGCGGTAATGATGTGGGATCACCTACTATATTATGAAGCGTATGTCCTTTATTCGATTTCAGATCCAACACAAATATTCCCCCAAGATGAGCACCAACATATAGCCGTTCATTTTCTTTTCGATAGAATATTGACTTGAGATTATTACTACCCACACTACTCGCATCACCTTTCCGATGTTGATACCGAGTAAATATCCCAGTATCTGCATTATAACAATTCAATCCTCCTCCCTCTGTACAAATCCACAATCTTCCACTACTATCCTCCGCCATCTTTCCAACGACAGGAAAACTCAAACAGTCTTCCTGCAACGGCTCTGCATAGTAAAAATGATTACTAGTCTTACTCGGATTAAAGACATTTACACCTCCATAATAAGTTCCTACCCAAATATTACCTTGCATATCTTTGTGGAGAGATAAAACGGAGTGGTGGCTCAAGGTGTTTGGAGAATCACCATAACGTGTATAATGCTCCCATTTATCAATTGTAGGATCATAACAATCAAGTCCGCGAAAAGTACCTACCCATATATGTTTGAAGTCATCTTCCAATACACATCGAATCTGATTATCCGACAATTCTCCTTTGTCTGAAGAATTTATATAACGTGTCATTTCCCTATTGGCGGAGATTTTATACAAACCGTTCCAGGTACCTACCCATATATTACCCGCACTATCTCCTGAAATACATTGGCTACCTCTGTCGAATGAAGCTAGTATCTTTTGTTGCTTTGGATTTTTGCGCGAAATAGCAACTAGATGATTGGTAGCAACCCATATAAAATCGTTATCGACATATATCATACCTTCCGCACCTACTCCTCCCTGTAATTTCGTGAAAAAAGTCAATTCTGAACTTTCAGCTGTATAATAATAGATACCAGATTTGCAACTAACCCACAACGTATCTTCTTTACAGAAAAGATTTCTTACATCATTCCGAAGTAAACAGGTAAACCGTTCTTTATAAAGTTCAAATTTTATCAAGTCATTACCCGAACGAATATATATTCTTCCTTTTTTATCTCCACACAGTTTATTGATCTCATTATTCGTCAGACCTTCATTTCCCTGCGAAGGACGGAATATTTTTACATCTTTACCATTATATCTGTTTAATCCCTCCGAAGTGCCTAACCATACTGCACCCAACTCATCTTGATAAATTGAAAATATACAAACCTGAGATAATCCGTCAGAAACTCCCAGATGTTTAAAGTAATGGTTTTTAGCCTCCACCATTATAATACACAAAAGGCCCAAGAGAAAGATAAAGCTTCTTTTCATGTAATATATAATTAGATTTCAAGTTACAAAAATACAAATAATACTTAATTATTACTTCAATACATAGCCTTTTTATATCATTTATTCGACTAAGTACTAAAAATACACTTGACGATTCTTGCTAAAATGCACGTTTACAGTATTTTTCTTTATAGAATTTACGGACGTTTATCTCTAAAAAACATATCTTTGCCACGAACTAAAAGAAAAATTGGATGTTTAACTCATTTTCATTCCGTAAGGATTCCGTTCTGTAAATAATCTGTTAGTCTTCCTCTCACTACAGATTATCCCTTATGTTTTCTCTGACATAGTCATGTCAGAGTTATATTCTATTATCTGAATTTTAAAACAATTTGTATAGTCGAATGAGTCGGGCATCATTGTATGCATTCATTTGGCGTACACCTAAAACATTAAAAAACAATGAGTAACGATTTAAAATCAATCCACGATTTCGATTTCACAATGATATGTAATTACTTCAAGTTATTAGAACGCCAAGGTCCCGGAAGTCCCGAAGTCACACAAAAAGCCGTAAGTTTCATCAACGAACTGTCTGACGAAGCCAAAATCGCCGATATTGGCTGCGGTACAGGCGGACAGACAATGGTATTAGCTAACTATACAAAAGGACAGATTACAGGCATCGACCTTTTCCCCGATTTTATAGAGTTCTTCAACAGAAATGCAGCAAATACCCATTGCGAAAACAGAGTAAAAGGCATTGTCGGCTCAATGGACAATCTGCCGTTTCAAAACGAAGAACTCGATCTTATCTGGTCCGAAGGCGCTATCTATAATATAGGATTCGAACGTGGCATGAACGAATGGAACAGATTCCTGAAAAAGGACGGATTCATCGCCGTAACAGAAGCCTCCTGGTTTACCCCGGAACGCCCTGCCGAAATAGAAGACTTCTGGCTCGCCAATTACCCGGAAATTGATACTATCCCGACAAAAATAGCACAAATGGAGAAAGCCGGCTATACACTGACAGCCCATTTCATTTTACCGGAGAACTGTTGGACAGAACATTTCTATGCTCCCCAGTTCCCGGCCCAGGAAGCTTTTTTGAAGGAATACTCGGGAAATGCCGCAGCCGCAGACCTCATTGCCGGGCAACGGCATGAGCAGAGTCTGTATGACAAGTATAAAGAATATTATGGTTATGTATTCTATATAGGACAAAAAAGATAATTGCCAGCTGCCGGAGAAGTTAGCAAAATAGGATAGTTCTCCGGCAATTATTATCCTTTACTTTGCAAAAAGATATGGAAACGAAAGAATTAAATAAGCAAGAATACCTGTTACGGATAAACAAAGTCACCGACTACATCCATAACAACATAGACCAGCCACTACCATTACAGAAAATGGCAGGCATCGCCTGTTTTTCACCTTTCCACTTCCATCGCGTATTTACTATTCTGACAGGAGAAACTCCCACAGATTATATCAAACGCACCCGGATTGAAAAAGCAGCACAATTATTAAAGAGGAACAAGGAACTTTCTGCCACCGAAATTGCCCGTCTATGCGGTTTTAGCAGCCTTTCACTATTAAGCCGCAACTTCAGACAATATTTCAATATGACCATTCGAGAGTTCCGTTCACATCAATAAAACTCTAAAAGACATGGAAAATAAGATTCTGATTTTTCGAACTTCTATCACCAGAAAATGCGACATCAAACGCATCGAGAAACTTCTGGCACAATATCCCCAAATCGACAAATGGAATGTAGACTTTGAGGATTGGGAAAAAATATTAAGAATCGAGTGCAGTGGCATCACCGCACTCGAAATTTCGGAAGTGCTCCGGAATAATCATATTTTTACCTCTGAACTGGAATAAAGACAGGAAAGGGTTTTAAACGCCCAACAACTGTTTCAACTCAGCCACTCCTTCAGAAGCTCCCTTCTGAATCACATGTACCGGACGAGAAGTATGTGTATCCACCGGCTTTGGGTCAATGAGATACACCTCTGCTTCCCGCGGTACATAATGAAGTAATCCCGCTGCAGGATACACGTTAAGCGAAGTGCCGATAATTACAAAAATGTCCGCTTTCTCCACATATTGAATAGCTGTCTCAATTTCGGGGACCGCCTCGCCGAACCAAACTATAAAAGGCCGCAACTGTGTTCCGTCTCCCGCCTTGTCTCCAAGTTTCACCTCGTATTCTTCAGGTTTTAATTCCTTTATATAATGGGGATTATAAGGATCACGACTGGAACATACTTTTGTCAGTTCACCATGCAGATGAATAATATGACTGCTTCCGGCTCTTTCGTGCAAATTATCAATGTTCTGCGTTACCACCGTTACTCTGAAATTCTTTTCCAGCTCCGCCAATAATTCATGCCCGCGATTCGGCGTCACATCCAACAACTGTTTCCGGCGTTCATTATAAAAGTTTATCACCAATGCAGGGTCGCGCTGATAGCCTTCCGGAGTAGCCACTTGCTCCACCGGATACCGGTCCCACAGACCGCCTGCATCACGAAACGTACTGATTCCACTCTCGGCACTCATACCGGCACCCGTCAATATTACCAGATTCTTCATAATCGTTCCTCCTTCTGTTCATTTTAAGATATACAAATGTAATCAGAATCATCGAATAAAAGAAAACTTTTGCACCTAATAATCTAGCTTCGAAAATGCGGGGATTTAAGTTGAAGTAGCCTAAAGACTAGCATCACATATACTATAATCTATACACAAATACTAGAATCAATGAGATTAAATCTCAGGAACAAAAGAATAAATAATCTAAAGAAAAGCAGTTAACTTTCACGGATATAAGAATTTTTAAATACCAAATGCTAAATGATTCAAATAAAACACGTACTTTTGCGATTCATAAATTTGCAATTGATTGAAAGCTAAAACCATGAAGGTGATACATTTCGTAAACAAATACTTCGAAGAACTGGAAGCTAAAATGAGCGCTGTCGCCATTGAACAAGGAAAGGCTTTCCTCGAAGAAAACAAAAAAAGACCGGGTATTGTTACACTGCCCAGCGGATTGCAATACGAGGTTATCAATGAAGGTACAGGCAAAAAACCGAAAGCGACCGACCAAGTAAGATGCCACTACGAAGGCACGTTGGTAGACGGCACCCTGTTCGACAGTTCTATCCAGCGTGGCGAACCTGCCGTATTCGGCGTCAACCAGGTAATTCCAGGTTGGGTAGAAGCCCTGCAACTGATGTCGGAAGGTGCTAAATGGAAACTGTATATCCCATCGGACCTGGGCTATGGCGCAAGAGGTGCCGGAGAAATGATTCCTCCTCACAGCACACTCGTTTTTGAAGTAGAATTACTTGAAGTATTATAAATAAAAATTTCAAAGCAAAATGAAAAAAATTAGTATTTTTATGGCAATCGCCGCTGCTGCAAGCCTTGCTTCTTGTACAGCTCAAGCTCCTAAAGCAAATCTGAAATCAGACCTCGATTCACTGTCTTATTCTATCGGTATGGCTCAGACTCAAGGTCTGAAAGGCTATCTGACAGGTCGTTTGAACGTTGATACTGCATATATGGCAGAATTCATCAAAGGTTTGAACGACGGCGTAAGCAAAACCAGCAAAAAAGACATTGCTTACATGGCAGGTATTCAAATCGGTCAGCAAATCAGCGGCGAGAACGGTATGATAAAAAACATCAATCAGGAACTGTTTGCCGGTGACTCTACTAAAACTATCAGCAAAGACAACTTCATGGCTGGTTTCATCGCAGGTACGCTGGAAAAAGGTGGCGTAATGTCTATGGAAGCTGCTCAGGCTTATACTCGTACAGCTATGGAAGCTATCAAAACAAAAGCTTTGGAAGAAAAATATGCTGATTACAAAGCTGAAAACGAAAAATTCCTTGCCGACAACAAAGCTAAAGAAGGTGTGAAAACAACTCCGAGCGGTCTGCAATATAAAGTTATCACTGAAGGTAAAGGTGAAATTCCTGCCGACACTTGCAAAGTGAAAGTAAACTACAAAGGTACTTTGATCGATGGTACTGAATTCGATAGCTCTTACAAACGTAACGAACCGGCTACTTTCCGTGCCAACCAAGTTATCAAAGGCTGGACAGAAGCATTGACCATGATGCCCGTAGGTTCTAAATGGGAACTTTATATCCCGCAGGATCTTGCTTATGGCGCAAGAGAATCAGGCGGCCAGATCAAACCGTTCTCTACTTTGATTTTCGAAGTTGAACTGTTGAGTATCGAGAAGGATAAGAAATAATTTTCTGTCTAAATAGAAAAAGGAAAGAGGTGCAAAGTGATTGCCCCTCTTTTTTTTGCTTTTTCCTATTTTTCTTCTCGGAAAAGAAGAATAATTAAAATAAATCTCTATATTTGCTTACTATTTGATAACAACTGGAAATTACAATTTATTATTATGGAAAGAATAGACAACCTCGACAGGCAAATACTAGAGATTATCTCACAGAATGCCCGCATCCCTTTCAAAGACGTAGCAGCCGAATGCGGAGTGTCACGCGCAGCTATTCATCAACGTGTGCAGAGATTGATTGACTTGGGTGTCATCGTAGGCTCAGGCTATCATGTAAATCCGAAATCATTGGGATACAGAACATGTACGTATGTCGGCATCAAACTGGAAAAAGGCTCTATGTACAAATCTGTAGTGGCCGAGTTGCAGAAGATTCCGGAAATCGTAGAATGTCACTTCACCACTGGCCCGTATACCATGCTGACCAAACTTTATGCATGTGACAATGAACACCTAATGGATTTGCTGAATAACAAAATGCAAGAGATACCGGGTGTAGTAGCTACCGAGACATTGATATCTCTAGAGCAAAGCATCAAAAAAGAAATTCCTATCCGAGTAGAAAAGTAAGCCCATGGAATTTCTAAGTGAATATCACCTTGCAGGGTTATTCATCGGAATTTGTACCTTTTTGATTATCGGCCTTTTTCACCCTGTCGTGGTAAAGGCCGAATATTATTGGGGCACAAAATGCTGGTGGATATTCCTGATACTCGGTATTGCCGGTGTAGTTGCCTCATTAAGCATCGAGAACGTCATCATAGCTTCTCTGCTAGGAGTATTTGCCTTCTCCTCTTTCTGGACAATCAAAGAGGTTTTCGAACAGGAAGAAAGAGTAAAAAAAGGCTGGTTCCCCAAGAACCCGAAACGCAAATATAAATTCTGAGAAGAAAAGTCACGTAGTTTTTTATTGAAAGAATTTGCATAATTCAATAGAAAATACTACTTTTGTCACCGCATCCGATAAAAGGATACATCGGACTTGTAGCTCAGTTGGTTAGAGCAACAGACTCATAATCTGGAGGTCCCTGGTTCAAGCCCAGGCTGGTCCAC
>PPYF01114039.1_pt1 | contig 106957 bp, 99 predicted proteins | sample 1559871 | NCBI WGS metagenome assembly PPYF01 (sample SAMN08240021, study PRJNA423297) | Human gut metagenome, whole genome shotgun sequencing project.
GGTTGCGGATGGACGCCAGGGTAGCGGCGTACAGGCTGTCCCAGTCCTGGGGCAGACAGGGCGGATCCGCTACCGTCTCGCCGGGGATAAAAATGTCGGTGCTGTCGGGCAGCTCCGCGCCCAGCAGGCCCTGCCCGTACTCAAATTCCAGTTTCATGGGCTTCTCCTCCTTTCGTTTGCAGTTTCCCGGCGCTGTCCCGCAGGCCGTGGAACAAAACATCGCTCTCCCCACGCAGGCGCTGGAGTTCTTTCGGCGTCTCCACCGGCATGCGTTCCGCCAGGAAGGCGAAAATCCCGTCGGCCTCCTCCGGAGTCTCCTTCAGGCCCAGCTCCTCCAGACAGGTGGGCATACCCAGCGCCCGCAGCACCCGGTTCAGCGCCTCCTGCGCTTCTTTTGGGGCCCCGTTTACCGCCAGTTGGTAGACCAGCGTACTGCCCACCAGCTCCCCGTGGAGGAATCCGGCGGCCAGTTCCGGGTGCACACAGCAGAAGTAGCTGTAGAGGGTGTGGCTCACGGCGGCCTGCTTGCCGCCGCAGGCCATGGCGGAAATCACCCCTGTCACCTGGAGGGCCGCGCAGACACAGTCCTCCAGCGCCGGTGTGACCTTTCCGGCCCGAAGCTGCTCAATTGTCTCACACCCATGCTCCAGCAAGAGCCGGTAGGTGTTTTCAGACAGGAGCTGGGCGCTCTGGGAGAAGAGGTTCTTTTCCCACTGATTGGAGAATTGAATGTTGTAGCTGATCTCCGGGTATTTCGCCATGGCATCCACTATGCCTGCCGCGTAGAGACGGGCCGGACAGTCCCTGACGATAAAGTCCAGCTCGGCTATCACGGCAAAGGGCGGGTACCGGGTCCAGTTGTTCCCCACGAACGCGCCCTCGTCGGTGTACTCTACCGCCAGCCACGCTGAGGCGGCGCAGGTAGCCGCAGAGGTGGGGACGTTGATCGCCCGCACCCCCATATGGTCGGCCGCTATTTTAGCCGTATCCAGCGCGCGGCCGCCGCCCACGCCCACCACCAGCTCCGCCCCGTATGCCTGTCCGGCCTGGGCCGCACTTCGAACATTGCCGGGGCAGCAGTGGCCGGAAAAGAGCCAGACCTTTGTATCCACACCGCTTTGCTCCAGGCTGCGGAGCACACGTGCCTCCACCTTGGGCCACACGGCGGCGTCCGCCACCACCAGCGCGCGCCGCCCCAGCAGTACGGCGTCCCCTCCCAGATGAGAGAGGACGCCGCTGCCTTGATAGTATCTTCCTGAACAGAGCTGAATCAAATTCCCATTTCTCATATGTACGCCTCTGATCAAGCCGCAGCCCTGCGGGCCGCCAGCTTCTTCTTAATATAGGGGAAGAACAGCATAAACAGCGACAGGAGGATAAAGAACAGGCTGATGGGGGAGGTAAAGAACGTCGCCCAGCTTCCCTTGGACACGATGAGCGCACGGCGCAGGTTGGATTCGCACAGCTTGCCCAGCACCAGGCCGATGACCATGGGCGTCATGGGCATGTCCAGCTTGGTCATGAAGTAGCCGAAGATACCCACGCCCACCATAAAGATAGCGTTGAACACGGAGTAGTCGATGGCATAGGCGCCGATCACGCACAGCATGACCAGAATGGGGACCAGGGTGCTGGTGGGGACGCGGGTGATGTTGACGAAGCCCCGGATGAATACCCGGCCCTGGAGGTACATAAAGATATTGACGGCGATCAGGCCCAGCATAATGGTGTAGACCCACTCCCCGTGCTGGGTGAACAGTTGGGGGCCGGCGGCGATACCCTGCATGGTAAGAGCGCCCAGAAGCACGGCCGTGTTGGTGTCGCCGGGAATGCCCAGGGTCAGCAGGGGGATCAGGGTGGCGCCTGTAACGGCGTTGTTGGCCGACTCGGAGGCCACAACCGCCTCCTCGGAACCGTGCCCGTATTCCTCGGGATGCTTGGAGGTCCGCTTGGCTTCATTGTACGCCAAGAAAGAGGAGATGGCCGCGCCGGTGCCGGGCACCGCGCCGATAAACACGCCCAGAATGCTGGACTTGAGCAGCACCATCTTGTATTTCAGTACGTCGCGGAAGCGGGTCTTCTCCTTTTCCACCTTGACCGCCGTTCCGGTGGCCTTGTTCATGTCCCGGGCCTTGGCCATGATCTCCGTGATGGCGAACAGGCCGATGAGCACGGGAATGGTATCAATACCGCCCTCCATGCGGTTGATACCGAAGGTGAAGCGGCTGACGCCATCCATGGGATCGATGCCGATGCAGGAGATCAGCAGCCCTACAAAGCCCATCAGCAGGCCCTTGATCTGGGACTTTCCGCCCACGCTGGCAATAATCGTCAGTCCAAAGAGAGCCAGGGCGAAATACTCGGCCGGGCCGAACTTCAGCGCAAAGCTGGCAATGGGCGGCGCGGCAAACAGCAGAACCGCACAGCTGAACAGGCCGCCGATGGTGGAGGCGGACAGTGCATCATGCAGAGCTCTTAACCCGTGCCCCTTCTGAGCCATCGGGTAGCCGTCCAGCGAGGTGGCAGCCGAGGCCGGCGTGCCCGGCGTGTTGATCAGGATGGCGGTGATGGAACCGCCGTAGATACTGCCGCAGTAGACGCCCAGCAGCAGCATAACCCCCGGGATGGACGCCAGGCCGTATGTGAGCGGCAGCAGCAGCGCCATGGCCATGGTGCCAGTCAGGCCGGGCAGTGCGCCAACCATAATTCCGCCGGCCAGGCCGACGTTGATCCAGAGCAGGTTCTCCAGGGTAAAAAGGCTGCTCAAAACGGATTCAATCATGCTCCTCTCCTCCTCTTAAGGCAGTCTCACGGAGAGCAGGAAGGTAAATCCCGCCCAGATGGCTACCGCCGCGGCATAGACCACCGGGTAGGCCCAGATCTTTTTCACGCGGAAAATAAGCAGAATAACGGTGGCTGCCAGAAGCGTGGAGATAAAATACCCCAGAATCTGAAACAGTGCCGCATAGACCAGAATCACAGCGGCCAGCAGAAGCGCCCGCAGCTCGTCCCGCAGGGCCCGCTTTCTCTCCTCCTCGGAGGCAAAGGTTCCCGTGCTGTCGGCGCCGCCCGCCTTGCGGTGCTTCACAATGGTGGTGAGCATCAGCGCCAGGCTGAGAATCACCATGCAGGCCCCGATAAAATAGGGGAATACGCGCGGGCCCATGACGGACACGCCCGGATCTTGAATGGTCAGCGGAACCGAGATCAATACCAGCGCTCCCAGTATCAGAAAGAAAAAGGAAGCAATCATATCCTTTTTGTATTGACTCATAAGCTCCCTCCTTTGTTAAGGTATTGTTCTCCGGGTCGCGGGCCGCCGAGGGTCCATGGCCCGGAGAGCGCTTGCTATGTGTTTGGCAGAGGGATCAGCCGGCCAGCAGCTCCTGGTTCACGGCCGCCTCCTCGTTAATACGTTCCACCATCTCCTCGGTAGTCATGGTCAGGGGCAGGAGCTGGTTGGCGTCGCAGAACTCCTTGTACTCGTCGGTCTCGGTGATGGCAGTCAGGGTCTCGGTCACCTTGGTTACCACGTCCTCGGGGGTACCGGCGGGCAGCATCAGGAACTTCCAGACGCTCATCGTCACGTCATAGCCCATTTCCTTGAAGGTGGGGATATCCTTCAGGTTCTCACGTGGGTCCCGCTCGTCGTTGAAGATGCCGATGGCCACGGCGTCACCGGACTCCACATACTGCATGACCTCGCCGGGATGTCCGGTGCAGACGTCAATGTGGCCGCCCAGCAGGGCCGCAATGGTGGGAGAGCTGCCGTCATAGGAGATGCCGGTTGCCTCCACGCCGGCCATGCCGAAGAACTGCTTCTGGGACAGCTCCATCAGGCTGCCGCTGCCAGAGAAGCCGTAGGTCACGGAGTCCATCTCCAGCAAATCGTCAACGCTGGTGATGCCGGAGTCCTTGCCCGCAATCATAATGATGGGCTCATTGGACAGGGCCGCCACAGGGATAAAGTCGTCAATGGTGTAACTGACCTCGCGGACGAAGGGCTGAAGGGTAAACACGCCGATGGCCTCCTGACAGAGGGTGTAGCCGTCGGGGGCTGCGTTCTTGAACTCCGTGGTAGCCACGGTGCCGCCCGCGCCGCCGCTGTTCTGTACCACCATATTGACGCCGAAGTACTCGTCGCGGGCGCCGATCTCGGAGACAATGCGGCACAGGCCGTCGGAGGTTCCGCCAGCATCCCAGGGGCATACCACCGTGATAGTGCTGCTTGGATAGCTGCCGGTGCTGCCGCCTCCCTTTTCGGTTTCGCCCTGATCTCCGCAGGCCGCCAGAGGCAGCGCCAGCGACAGGGACAGGGACAGTGCAAGGACTTTCTTCAGGTTTTTCATAGGAATACCTCTTTTCTTCTTATGATTTTTGCCGCACAGGCGGCGGGTTAACAGGAATAACAGAGCGCTTCCCACAGGCCGGCCAGATAGCATACACCCATCGCCCGGTCGTAGAGGCCGTAACCAGGGCGGCCCCGCTCGCCCCACACCATCCGGCCGTGGTCGGCGCGTATCACGCCGTCAAAGCCCCTCCGGTGCAGGGCCGCCAGAATGGCCGCCATATTCAGGCTTCCCGAGGCGGTCAGATGTCCGCTCTCACAGAAGTCCTCCTCCCCCTCCCAGCGGACATTCCGCCCGTGGACAAAGGGAATTTTGCCCTCCGCACAGAGGCGGTCTGCAATCTTGACCACATCGTTGGCCCTGCTGCTGCCCAGGGAGCCGGTGCACAGCGTCACACCGTTGGATGGCAGATCCACCGCGCCGGTCAGGCGGAGCAGATCCTCCAGCGTGGATACCACCCGGGGCAGGCCAAATACCGGAAGAGGCGGGTCGTCCGGGTGGATGGCCAGGCGTATTCCCAGCCGCTCCGCCTCTGGGGCCACAGCCTGTAGGAAATAGCGCAGGTTGTTCCACAGCCCCGCCTCTCCCAAGGCCCGGTACTGGCCCAGCAGCGTCCGGATTTCCCCCTGCCGGGTGGAAAAGTTCCAGCCGGGCAGCGTCCAGACATCCCGCTCCGGGTTCATGCGCTCCAGCGCAGCCTGGTGAAAGGCCAGGGTGGCGGAGCCGTCCGGCAGGGGCTGCTCCAGCTCTGTGCGAATCCAGCCGAACAGGGGCATGAAGTTATAGCAGACGGTATGCACCCCATGGCGAGCCAGCCGCTCCAGGTTTTCCACGAACTGTCCGATGTACCGCTCCCGCTCCGGGCCGCCCAGTTTGATGGACTCATGAACCGGCAGTCCCTCCGCCACCGAGAAGTGCAGGCCTGCCGCCGCGGACTGGGCGGCCCGGGCCGCGATGTCCTCCTCCGGCCACAGCGCTCCGGCCGGGATGTGATAGAGCGAGGTGACAAGCTCCGTCACCGGCGGGATCTGGCGGATATGTTCCAGCGTGACTGCGTCCTCGGGCCCGTACCAGCGGAAGCCGAAGGTCGTCATCCCACGTGGCCCAGAAGCTTTTCCAGGCCCTCCTCAATTGTCCGGCTCTCCTCCCCGCTCAGATCACGGAAGGGGAACCGGGCCGGCCCCATGTGGAAGCCCTGCAGCTCCAGCATCTTTTTGTGGGCCATGACGGGCATAACGCTCCGCACCAGCCCGCGCAGCTTCAGAAGCATCCGCTGTATCCGACGGGCCTGCTCCAGCTCACCGGCATAGTAGCAATCCCAGAGCTGCTGGCACTGCTTTGGAAACACGCTGGCCATGGCGATAATCGCGCCGTCTCCTCCGGACTGAAGGACGGGGAGCACCTGGGCGTCGTTTCCGGTAATCAGCTCGAAGCCCTCCGGAAGTTCCAGGCACTGGAACTCCTGAAACGTCAGGAAATCCATGCTGCTGTCCTTCAGGCCCGCCACGTTGGGGCAGGTGTCGCACACCTCCTGTACCACCTTGGGCGTGATGGGGTTATGGGTCATCCCCGGCATGTTATACAGATACAGGGGCATCCCCTCCGCCAGCTCCGCGGCCTTGCGGAAGTAAGCGGTCAGAGTCTCGGCGTCATAGCTGTGGTAATAGGGCGCGGTGACCGACGCCGCGTGGGCGCCCTCATGCCTGGCCCAGTCAAACAGCTCCTTCATGTCCGCCAGATTCATGGCCGTGGTGTTGAACAGAATACAGCTCTCCGGCCCCGCTCCCTCCACCGCCGCCGTCAGGAGCCTTTTCCGCTCCTCCAACGTCAGATTGACAAACTCTCCGGTGGTGCCGCAGACGAAGACGCCGTGTACTCCTGCATCCGTAATAAATTGGGTCAGCCGCGTGTATTCCCCGTAGTTGATGCTCCCGTCCTCCCGAAAGGGGGTCAATTGGGGGGCGGAAATACCGCGCAGACTGCATATTTTGGACATGGAGTCCCTCTCCTTTCCTGACTGACGCTTTGTCAGTCCAAAATAGCGCCTCTGGCCGCCGGCTCCACATTGCGGGCGTAGCGGGCCAGATAGCCCTCAGTAACCTTGGGCTGGTAGGGCGGCAGCTCGGCCAGCCGCCGGGCGATCTCCCCGTCGGAGAGGTCCACGTGCAGGGTCCCGGCATCGATGTCGATGTCAATGCGGTCGCCGTCTTGCACAATGGCGATGGGGCCGCGGCGGGAGGTCTCCGGGGAGACGTGGCCGATGCAGGGGCCGCGGGTCGCGCCGGAGAAGCGGCCGTCGGTCACCAGCGCCACCGACTCAGAAAAGCCCATGCCCACCAGTGCCGCGGTGGCGGTCAGCATCTCCCGCATGCCGGGGCCGCCCTGGGGGCCTTCGTTCCGGATCACCAGCACTTCGCCGTGCTGTACCGCGCCGCCGTAGATGGCCTTGACGGCATCCTCCTCACACTCAAAGCAGCGGGCAGGACCGCTGTGCCTGCGCATGGCCGCTGCCACGGCCGACTGCTTGATCACTGCGCCGTCGGGGGCCAGATTGCCCTTGAGTACCGTGATGGAGCCGTGGTCGCTGTAGGCGTCGGACACGGGGCGGATCACCTCCGGGTTGTGTTCAACCACCCGCTCCACATTCTGGCGGTGGGTTTTTCCGTTAACGGTCATCTGATCCAGGTTGATGAGTCCGTCCAGCTCGCGCATCACGGCACCCACGCCGCCGGCCTGATCCAGATCGAGCATCGTATGGCTGCCGGAGGGCTTGATTTTGGCCAGATAGGGTGTCTCCGCCGACAGACGGCCGATCTCCTCCAGAGACATGTGCAGCTTTGCCTCGTGGGCGATGGCCGGCATGTGCAGCGTCATGTTGGTGGAGCCGCCCACGCTCAGTCCCACCCGGACCGCCAGCTCCAGCATCTCCTGGGTGACGATGTCCCGGGGCCGGATGTCTTCCTCCACCAGGCGAACCACCGCCATGCCGCTCTCCTTGGCCACCCGGTTCTTCTTGCCGCTGACCGCGTGGGCGCAGGCGCTGCCCGGCATCGTCAGGCCCATGGCCTCCGCGATGATGGACATGGTATTGGCCGTTCCCATCATGGCGCAGGAGCCGGGGGTAGGGGACATCAGCCCCTCCATGTACTCATACTCCTCCCTGGAGATCTCCCCGCGGGTCAGCTTTCCCGCCATCTCCTTCAGCTCATAGGTGCCGTACTGCTTCCCCTTGTATACGGCCGGCATCATGGGGCCGCCGGTGACGAGCACGGTGGGGAGGTTGATGCGCAGTGCCGCCATAATCATGGCCGGCACAATCTTATCGCAGCCGCCGATGAGCACCAGGCCGTCCAACTGGTGGCCGCCGGCATAGACCTCGATGGAGTCGGCGATCACCTCGCGGCTGGGCAGCACGCTGCACATTCCCACATGGCCCTGGGAAAAGCCGTCGCAGAGGGAGATGGTGTTCACCTCAAAGGGGACGCCTCCCGCCTCCCGCACGCCGTCCTTGACCAACTGGCCGATGCGGTTGAGGTGGATGTGCCCGGGATGCATCTCGTTATAGGTATTGATGACGCCGATAAACGGCTTGGCCAACTCCTCGTTGACCAGACCCATGCCCCGCAGATGGGCCCGGGGGCCCGCCATGCTCAGGCCGTTCACTACCTTGGAGCTTGGGTACTTTGGGTCCTTATAAATCAGATCCATCGGTTCACTCATGCAAATCTGCCTCCCTCATCTCTCTTTTTCGATACCCGAATGGGATAGTGCCAGCCCAGCTTCTCTGTAATGCGGGCCGCACACCGCAATATTTCCCCAGAGTAGGACAGCGCCTTTTCCAGGGAGAAGCGATAGTCCGGCGCGGCAATTCCGATGGCCGCTAGCACCTGGTTATCCACATCAAACACCGGCGCCGCGATGCACACCACGTCCGTATGGTGCTCGTGGTTATCCACTGCGTAGCCCTGAATCCGGATCACCTCCAGCTCCCGCCGCAGATCCTCCGCGTCGGTCAGGGTCTTGCTGGTAAATCGCTCCCGTTTCACATGGGCCAGGTAGTTCTCCAGCCAGCTCTCGGATTTCCACGCCAGGATCGCCTTCCCACCCCCTGTACAGTGGAGCGGAATCCGTTTGCCCACCGCCGAGTGAAGCCCTACGGAGCTCTTTGCCCCCAGCTTTGCCAGATAGATGGCCTCCATATCCTCCTCCCCGATGAGGTGGATGGTCTCCAGGCTCAGATCGTTCAGATAGGCCATCTCTCCTCTTGCGGCCTCATAGAGAAAGTTTGTCTTTTGGAGCTGTATGGCCAGCAGGCGCGCCTCAAATCCTGCCCGGTAGCACTTTTTTACTTCATCCTTGATGACAAACCCGCAGTGCTGCATCTCCTGGAGAATCCGGTGGGTGGAGCTGGGCGGAATCCCCGTGGCAGCGGAGAGCTGGGCCAGCGAAATCTCCCCCTCGCAGTCGGCCAGCGCCACCAGGAGCTGCAGGGCCTTCATGGAGCTGTAGGTCCGCATCAATTCCTGCAATTCTTTTTTGTGATGCATAGCGATCTCCCAAACATTCTATATATAGAAAAACTAATTTATATTTGATTTTCGTTTGTATATTAACTCCTTTTTTTCGCCATTTCAAGGCGCAAAAGTTGGTCAATATTTTCCAAAAACCAGCTTTTTTTGCAACATTTCAAATATGGAAATCATATGCGATATGAGGGACGCCCTTTTGTTTTATTTATTCTATATACAAAATTTCTTTCTCAAAGTGCACAAAAAAAAATACTACTTTTCTCCCCTCCGCTCCGGGGTGCATAGCCTCTTCTCCCACCTGCCGGACCGTCCCGCTCAACAGGAGTCCTCCCGCTCTGCAAGTCAAAAAAGTGACTCAAATTTTGTATATTATTTACAATTTTAAGGAATATCACAAAAAGTCCGCAAAGTGGCTTGACTGTATTTGGTCAAAATGTTATACTCACCTCGTCAAATGTAAACGATTACATCAGAGGTGAAACAGGATGCGTGCCCCAACGATTTCGGAGGTCGCCAAAACCGCGGGCGTCTCTGTCGCTACTGTTTCCAGAGTGGTCAACGGCAGTCCCTCGGTGTCCCATGAGACCCAGGCGCGGGTGCAGGAGGCCATTGAGCGGCTGGGCTACCAGCCCAACGTGTGGGGCCGGAGCCTCCGGCGGGGCGAGAGCCGGGTGGTGCTGATCATCGTACCAAACGTAAGCAACCCCTACTACGCCCCCATCATCGCCGGGACGGAGGACCGGCTCCACGAGGACGGCTACAGCGGCATGCTGTGCATCACCAATGCCGAGGCGGGGCGCCGGGCGCTTTACCTGGAATTTTTGAAGGACGGCCGGGCCGACGGCGCCATTCTGATGGAGCCGGCCCGGGACGACCCCCATGTGACCGGCATGGCCCGCCACTACCACCTGGTACAGTGCAGCGAATACTGCGACAACCAGGCGGTGAGCCATGTGTCGGTGGACAATCTGGCCGCCGCCCGGGAGGTGGTGCTCACCCTGGCCGGGCTGGGCCACCGGCGCATCGGCTTTGTCGGCGCGGACAACGACTTCATGTCCACCATCGCCCGCCGGCAGGGCTATCTGGACGGGCTGCGCGTTCTGAACATCCCCCCGCGGGAGGACGACCAGACCTTTGCCGGACGGGATTACAGCTTTTCCTCCGGCGTGGAGGCCGCCCGGCGGCTGCTGGCCCGGCCGGAGCGCCCCACGGCCCTGTTCTGCATCTCCGACGTGCTGGCCCTGGGCGCCGTGCAGGCCGCCCGGGAGCTGGGCCTCCGGGTGCCGGAGGACTTGTCGGTGGTGGGGTTTGACGATGTGGAGTACGCCGTGATGGGCCACCCCAGGCTGACCACCGTGCGCCAGCCCTGCTACGAGCTGGGCCGGACGGCAGGGGAGCTTCTGCTCACCCAGATTCAGGGCGGGCCCCGTGGACGGGCGGTCTATCTCCCCCACACCCTCATTGAGCGGGATTCTACGGCACGGTGTGCCGCTGGATCATAAAGGAAACGGATCTCAATATTAAGGAGGAAACAAGCATGAAGTTCAAGAAACTGGCTGCGCTCACCCTGGCCGGGGCCATGTCCCTGTCTCTGGCCGCCTGCGGTGGTGGCGGCGGCGGTGACACCGCCTCCCCTGCCCCCAACACCGGGTCCCCCTCCGCCGCCACCGACACCCCCGCGCCTGAGGGCGAGGTCTACAAGATCGGCGTCCTGGCCCCCGAGGTGACCCACGGCTGGTCCGCCGGCGTGGCCTACTACGCCGAAAAGCGCTGCGATGAGCTGGAGGCCGAGGGCAAGATTGAGAAGAAGATTTTGATCAGCGGCGACGCCGCCGAGATGACCACCCAGCTCGACGAGCTGAAGACCTGGGGCGCCGACGCCATCGTGGCCTTCCCCCAGTGGGAGGGCATGGAGGTGCCCATCCAGCAGGCCATTGACGAGGGCATCACTGTGGTGAACTTCGACATCGCCATCGAGGCCGACGGCGTGTACCGCGTATCCGGCGACAACGAGGGTATGGGCAAGGACGCCGCCGAGTACATCATTGATAAGGTCGGCACCGAGGGCACCGTGGTTGTCCTGGACGTGCCCACCTCCGGCTCCGTGGCCGAGCTACGCAAGAAGGGCTTTGCCGAGACCATGGCGGCTGAGGCCCCCAACATGGTTCTGAAGGAGTACGCCACCGAGTTTACCCGCGAGGCCGGCCTCTCGGACATGGCGGACATCCTGACCGCCAATCCCCAGATCGACGCCGTCTTCTCCATGGACGACGAGACCTCCATCGGTGCCCTGCAGGCCATCCGTGACGCCGGCCGCACCGACATCAAGGTCATCACTGGCGGCGGCGGCTGCCAGGAGTGGTTCAACATGATGCTGGCCGACGAGAACCAGGACATCTGGCTGCAGTCCGATCTGTACTCCCCTGTCATGGTGGAGGACGCCGTGGACATGGCTCTGGACATCCTCAACGGCAACGCCCCCGAGAACCCCGTGAAGATCATCCCCACCGAGCGCGTGGATCGCGAGAACGCCGCCGATTATCTGGACGAGAATTCTCCCTACTAATCAGATTTCCCGCTGATAAAGGGGCTATGGCACCAGCCATAGCCCCTTTCCCGAAAGAACAGAAATGGATGTGATCCCATGACACTGGAGATGCGCGGCATCTGCAAATCCTTCGGTTCCAACGACGTGCTCAAGCACGTGGACTTCTCCATTCAGGGCGGGGAGATCTGCGCCCTGCTGGGCGAGAACGGCGCGGGCAAGTCCACACTGATGAACATACTGGGAGGCGTGCTGCCCGCCGACCGCGGTGAGATCGTCATCGATGGCACCCCCGTCCACTTCCGCACCCCCTCGGACTCCCTCAGCGCGGGAGTCGCCTTTATCCACCAGGAGCTCAGCCTGATCAACGATCTGGCCATCTACGAGAACATGTTTATCGGCCGGGAACTGAAAACCAAATACGGCCTGTTGGACGCCAAAACCATGATTCAAAAGACCCAGGAGGTCTTTGACCGTCTGGAGCTCCACCTGGACCCCCGCACCATGGTGCGGGAGCTGGATGCGTCCTACAAACAGATTGTGGAAATTTCACGCGCCATGATGATGGAGGCCTCCCTGATTATCATGGACGAGCCCACCACCTCCCTGACCGACCCGGAGATTGAGCGCGTGTTTGATATGATGCGTATGCTTCAAAAGCAGAACGTGGCCATCGTCTTCATCTCCCACAAGCTCAAGGAGGTCATGGAGGTCTGCAACCGGTACACCGTGCTGCGGGACGGCAACATGGTGGCCGCCGGGCCGGTGGCCGAGGTGACCACCGCCGACCTGGCCCGGTTCATGGTGGGCCACGACGTGCGCACCGAGAACCTGCACCAGGACAAGGAGCTGGGCGGCGAAATCCTCCGTGGGGAGGGGCTGGGCGACGGCACCCACTTCCGGGATATCTCCTTCACCGTCCGCGCCGGCGAGGTGCTGGGCGTCACCGGCCTGCTGGGCGACGGCCGCAGCGAGCTGTTCCAGGCCGTCTTCGGCGACCTGCCCTACACCGGGCAGCTCTTTGTGGAGGGCCAGCCCGTCAAGGTGACCTCCACCCCCCAGGCCATCCGGCTGGGCATCGGCTATGTCCCCCGCAACCGCAAGGAGAACGGCATCATCAAGGACATGGATATCGTGGAGAACGGCTCCATGGTCACCCTTCCCCGGCTGGCCCGCCGGGGCCTCATCGACCAGCGCCGCCGGGACGCGGAGTTTGACCGCCAGGTAAGCGAGCTGCACATCAAGATGGGCAAAAAGACCGACCTCATCACCAGCCTGTCCGGCGGCAACCAGCAGAAGGTGGTGCTGGCCAAATGGCTGTCCGCCCACCCCAAGGTGCTGATTCTGGACAACCCCACCCAGGGCGTGGACGTGGGCGCCAAGGAGGAGATCTACGACATCATCCTGCGGCTGGCCCGGGAGGGCGTGGCCGTTGTGGTGCTGTCCAGCGAGGCCCAGGAGATCATCCGCGTGTGCGACCGCGCCCTGGTTCTGTACCACGGCGCCCTCCAGGGCGAGGTTTCCGGGGCGGACATGAACGAGCAGACCATCATGCACCTGGCCACCGGCGGCGCGGCGCCTTCCGCACAGGCAATTCATACAGAGGAGTAACGGCTATGGGAACGAAAGAACTGGAAAAGAAATCCTCCGGCGGCGGACTGGTCGCCGCCTGGAAGCAGAACCCCCTGGTCAGCACCGGCCTGGTGCTGATCCTGATGATCGTCGTCCAGACCGCCATCATGATCTACAACTTCGGCGAGGGCAGCGTGGGCGAGCTGCTGCTCTCCCTGCTGACCAACTGGCTCAACATCCTGCGCAACAACGCCCCCGTGGGCATCATTGCCCTGGGCATGACCTTCGTCATCATCTCCGGCGGCATTGATCTGTCCGTCGGCTCCACCCTGGTGGCCGTGGGCGCCATGGTCATGATGGTGGTGGACGGCAGCGCCACCGGCCTGCTGGCCGGCATGGGCATCACCGGCGTGCCCGCCTACATCATCGCCATCGCCGTGGGCCTGGTCTTCGGCGCGCTGCTGGGCTGGCTCAACGGCGTGCTCATCGCCCACGGCAAGCTGCCCCCCTTCATCGCCACCCTGGGCACCATGCAGATCTTCCGCTCCGTCACCCAGCACCTGACCCAGCACGCCAACCCCTCCGTGCCCAAGGGCTTTCTCCAGATCGCCAACCTGAAAATCGGCAGCTTCTACATCATGCCCATCCTCTACTGGCTGGCCATCGCCGCCGTCCTCTATGTGGTGTCCAAGCGCACCACCTTCGGCCGCCACGTGTTCGCCGTGGGCTCCAACATCCGCACCGCCCGCCTGTCCGGCATCAACGTCAACAAGGTCAAGCGCCGCATCTATATGTTCACCGGCATGCTGGTGGCCATCGCCGCCATCATCCAGGTCTCCCGCATCGGCTCCATGGACTACGCCAGCGCCGGCAGCGGCTATGAGATGGACGCCATCGCCGCCGTCATCGTGGGCGGCACCAGCATGTCCGGCGGCAAGGGCTCCATCGTGGGCACCGTACTGGGCATGCTCATCATCGGCGTGATGAACAACCTGCTGACCCTCTTCGGCGTACCCCCCTTCCTGCGGGAGGCCTGCAAGGGCGTCATCGTCATCGTCGCCGTGCTGCTCCAGAAAAAGGAAGCCGACGCGTAAGAGAAAGGAGCCTTCATCTATGTTCAACATCGGCATCATCGGCTGCGGCAAGATTGCCCAGGTGCGCCACATCCCCGAGTACGCCGCCCACCCCGCGGCCCGGCTGGCCGGGTACTACGACCTCAACCAGGAGCGGGCCCAGGCCCTGGCGGAGCAGTGGGGCGGCCAGGCCTACCCCACCTGGGAGGCGCTGCTGACCGACCCGGCCATCGACGCGGTGAGCATCTGCGCGGCCAACACCGCCCACGCGGAGCTGACCATCGCCGCCCTGAGGGCGGGCAAGCATGTGCTCTGCGAGAAGCCCATGGCCACCACCTTGGCCGACTGCGAGGCCATGGCCGCCGCCGCCCGGGAGAGCGGCAGGTTCCTCATGATCGGCCAGAACCAGCGCCTGACAAAGGCCCACCAGAAGGCCCGCCAGTTGGTGGCGGACGGGGTGCTGGGGGACATTCTCACCTTCCGCACCACCTTCGGCCACGGCGGCCCCGAGACCTGGAGCGTGGATCCGGGCAAGAACACCTGGTTCTTCGACAAGAGTAAGGCCGCCATGGGCGCCATGGCCGACCTGGGCATCCACAAGACTGACCTCATCCAGTACCTGCTGGGCCAGACCGTGGTGGAGGCCACCGCCAAGGTGACCACCCTGGACAAGCGGGGGGCCGACGGGCAGCTCATCGGCGTGGACGACAACGCCATCTGCATCTACCGCATGAGCGGCGGCGCCATCGGCACCATGACCGCCAGCTGGACCTACTACGGCGCGGAGGACAACTCCACCGTGCTCTACGGCACAAAGGGCATCCTGCGCATCTACGACGACCCGGCCTACTCCCTCAAGCTCATCACCGCCGGCGGGGAGAAGGTGCTCTACGAGCTGGAGGCCATCCAGACCAACGACAACCAGACCGCCTCCGGCGTCATCGACTGCTTCATGGACTGCCTGACCGGCAACACGCCCCCCGCCATCTCCGGAGAGTCGGTGCTCACCGCCATGCGGGCCGTGTTTGCCTGTCTGGAGTCCTCCCGGACAGGCAGGGCGGTGTCCGTCGCCCAGGATTAACGAAAGGAGTTTTCACAATATGAAACTTGGTTTTGTCAGCGCCATCCTGGACGGCTGGAGCTTTGAGGAGATGATCGACACCGCCCACGACCTGGGCTTCTCCTGCGTGGAGGCGGCCTGCTGGCCCTCCGGCAAGGCCGAGCGCCGCTACGCCGGGGTGAGCCACATCGACGTGGACGGCCTCACCGACGAGAAGGCCGCCTATATCCTGGGCTACTGCAAGGAGCGGGGCGTGGAGCTCTCCTCCCTGGCCTTTTACCCCAACACCATGGACGAGGATCTGGAGAAGCGGGCGGCCAACATCGCCCACCTGAAAAAGGTCATCCTGGCCAGCGAGAAGCTGAGCGTGGGCATGGTCACCACCTTCGTGGGCCGGGCCACCCACAAGACCGTGGAGGAAAACCTGGAGCTGTTCCGGGAGATCTGGCCCCCCATCGTCGCCTTTGCCGAGGAACACCACGTCAAGGTGGCCATCGAGAACTGCCCCATGTGGTTCGACGCCACCAACTGGCCCGGCGGCCAGAACCTCTTCACCACCCCCGACATCTGGCGCAGGTGCTTTGAAATCCTCCCCAGCCCCAACTTCGGCATCAACTACGATCCCAGCCACTTCATCTGGCAGCAGATGGACTACATCCGCCCCCTGTACGAGTTCAAGGACCGCATCTTCCACGTCCACTACAAGGACATCAAGCTCTACCCCGAGAAGCTGGCCCGGGTGGGCGTCATGGCCTACCCCCTTCAGTATATGGAGCCCAAGCTGCCCGGCCTGGGCGACGTGAACTGGGCCAAGTACGTCTCCGCCCTCACCGACATCGGCTACAGCGGATACACCTGCATCGAGGTGGAGGACCGGGCCTTCGAGGGCAGCCGGGAGCGCATTCTGGACTCCCTGCGCCTGTCCAAGCGCTATCTGGAGCAGTTCGTCATTTAACGCCAGCGGGGGCCGCCTTCGGCGGCCCCCCTTCTGAAAGGAAGGATATTATGGGACGCATCATCGCGGTCAACTCCAACTGCTACCACGGCTATTCCATTGAGCAGGCCATCGACGGCATCGCCGCCGCCGGGTTCCGCTACATCGAGCTCACCGCCACCAAGGGCTGGACGGAGCATGTGTTCCCCGACCAGAGCTTCGAGCGGCTGTGGCAGGTGAAGGAGCGGCTGGCCGAAAAGGGCCTCACCCCCTTCTCCATGAGCGGCCACTGTAACCTGATGGACACCGCGCGCATCCACGACTTTATCAGCAACATCCGCCTGGCCGCCTTCTTCGGCTGCGGCTATATCGTCTCCTCCATCGGCGAGGCCCATCTCTCGGATCAGGCCGTGGCCTCCAACGAGGTGGTGGCGGAGCACATCCGCGCCCTGGTGCCCGAGCTGGAGAAATACGGCCTCACCCTGGTGCTGGAGACCCACGGCGACCACGGGAGCGGCAAGATCCTGAAGGAGATCGTGGATCGGGTGGGCTCTCCCAGAGTGGGCATCAACTACGACACCGCCAACGCCCTCTTCTACGGCAACGTGGACTTGGGGGCGGATCTGGACGCCAGCATGGACGCCATCCGCTACATGCACCTCAAGGACAAGGGCGGCGAGCGGACGGTATGGGACTTCCCCGCCCTGGGCAAGGGCTGGCTGGACTTCCCCCTGGTCTTCGACAAGCTGGCAAAGGCGGGCAACGACTGCCCCTTCAGCATTGAAATCGAGTTTACCCAGGCCGGAGCGAAGGATCTGGCCGAGATCAACCAGGCCGTGAAGGACTCGGCGGGGTACCTCACGGCCCACGGCTTCGTCCTGTGAGGTGGCGGCCATGATCAACATCGGAATCGTGGGCGCGGGCGGCATGGGCACCGTGCACCACAGCAACTATCGCCACCTGGACGGCTGCGCCGTGGTAGGCGTGGTGGACCCCTCCCCCGCCGGGCGGGAGCGGGCCGCCCAGTGGGGCGTGCCCTGCTATGAGAGCATCACCGACCTGGTGGATGCCGGCGGCGTGGACGTGGTGGACATCTGCACCCCCACCTTCCTCCACCGAGACAACGTGATGGAGAGCCTCTCCCTGGGCAAGACCACCATCGTGGAAAAGCCCTGCGCCCTCACCCGGGCGGACGCCGAGGCCATGTTCGCCCTGGCCGGGGAGAAGGGGGTAAACCTCTATGTGGCCCAGGTGCTCCAGTTCACCCGGGAAATTGAGGTGCTGCGGAAGCTGGTGCGGGAGGGCACCTACGGCAGGCCCCTGGACGCGGTGTTCCAGCGGCTGTCCGCCCGTCCGGAGTGGGCCCAGGGCGGCTGGCTCTTTGACAAAAGCAAGAGCGGGCTGGTCCCCTTCGATCTGCACATCCACGATCTGGACGTGATCGTCTCCCTCTTCGGCGTCCCCGACCAGGCGGAGTGCCGCCCCTGCGGCGGCCCGGCCATGGACTCCCCGGAGCTGTACCGCTGGGAGTACCGCTGCGGCGGGGTCAACGTCATGGCCGAGGCGGGCTGGCTCAACGCCTCCATCCCCTTCACCGCCGTCTGGCGGGTGTATTTTGAGAACGCCATGGTGATTTATGACGGCAATACCGTCACCGCCTACCCCCACGGCTCGGAGCCGGTGGTCTTCGACACGGAGGAGGCCGTCAAAATCCCCACCGGCATCAACGTCCCCCCCACCGGCTGGTACTACGCCGAGCTGGGGCACTTCCTGTCCTGCATTCGGGAGGGAAAGCCCTCCCCTCTGGTGCCCCGGGAGCGCATCCTGGCGGTGCTGGATCTGCTGGAGACCGCCCTGCGGGCGGACTGACCAAAGGAAAAAACACCCCCCGCGCGTCTGAAGTTCCCCCAAAAAGTTAAACAATATTTACGAACAAAAATTGTTCAAGCAGCCGAAAGGGCTTGTTGTCTGTGAATTGCAGGCGGCAAGCCCTTTTGCTTAGCCTTATTGCGTCGGCTATTGTAGTAATCCAGATCGTCGATGAGTTCATGTTTGAAGCGTTCCATGGGTTTTGTGATACAATACGGTTCGGCCGTGTTGAGAGCCGCCATAATGCTTTCCTTATCCAGAACATGTTCCCAATAACCCGAGAATACATCCAGGATATATACCTGGATCGTTTTTCCCATATCGTGCGGGCTACTCCGAGTGTCAGGGATGATGTCATCCGCTCTGCAAAAAGTGTGTTCCATAAAGTCCAGAGCAGAGGTTTGAACCTTACTTTTGTAGATGTGCTGAAGCTCCGCTCCCAGCTCCTTGAACCGGAGCGCGGGACCTCTACCCCCAGTCTGGCCGCACAACTCGCGGCCGCCACGGCGCGGGCAGAAGCCCAACAGGCAGAACACCAGGCTCCCGTTCAGCAGAGGAAAGAGCCCTCGTTAGATCGGTAAACAATAATTTACATTTTGCTTGTTTCCTGCTATATTAAAAATGAAAAAGCGTGGTGGTGACCCTGGCCAGTCCAGACCAGACGCACACGAGCAGTAAAAATCCGAAACCGTTACCCTTAAGGGGGTCGAGCGGCGAAGGTAGGGGGGGCAGGTGTTGCCTGACCCCCCTACCTTATAGCACGGCACATTTTTTTATAAAGTACCATCCGGCCATTGTCCTGGTAGCCGCCACCCATCGAGGGTAGCTCCGCACTTCTTCCCTTTCCCTGGTCACTCCGGGCCGCCTCCAAGTGAGAGAAGGTACCATAGGGGCTGCTCTCCCCTCTCCCCGTAGCCACCAGCTCCACCATGGCAACCCAAGCATTTCAATTTTGTTTGGTTGACCTAGTGTTAATATTTTTTTAAATTCAGTTATTGTCAAATTACATAATTTATTGTACAATTTAAGCTGTAACTTAAGTCATTATGTGTAGCGCAGGAGGCGGTGACTCCAATGGGCTAAACAGAGTAAAGCAGGCAGCTCAAGACATCAATTTTGAGGTGAGTTTATGAAAAAGTTATTGTCCTGTATGCTCTCTCTGGCAATTCTCTTTTCTATGTTCATCCCTGCTTTTGCTTCAGAGCCCCAAGAAGTAGTCACGGAAAAGATCGTAGAACAATCTGGATACTCTTTTACGATTTCGGAGCGAGTGGACGAAAACGGCACCATCATTCGCTCATATGAAAACGACGGTTCTCTCACATACTCTTCCAGTGTTCCAGACATTGAAAAGACTAAGGCAGTCTTGATTGCTTTGGGTATGCAGGAAAAGAATGTTGAAATGCTCAATAGCGATGCCCTCGATGCATTTTCAACCGGCGAAGAGATTATGTTATCTACTTCCTATTCAAAGATAGATAGCGACAATAATGTAACATATTTGCCCGAAGAACAGGCTATCGCTGAATCTAGCGCTTTAAGGGCAAAACAGCAAGACGCACTCCTCGCAGTTTCTCAGGGCATTATGACAATGGCAGACTATGATGACTATGAAGAAAATGCCTACATGAGGGTCGATTACGCTGTTACTTATAAGGGTGATGGCCAATATTTCTATTCTACCGATGCGAATTGGTTAACCATGCCTGCTGTTCGTTACATTGATTCGGTCGGCTCCTGCGCTATGAATGGTACTGTAACTCCTGATACCCAATACGGGTATTACTGGTATACTACTCAGCACTTTATCGGTGGGAATATGCGTGAAGAGTCAACATTTGAATACATCAATGACGACTATGGGAATGATATAGACGGGAATTGGTATGGTTCTGCTGCATACTTTGGTCTTCCCGTTAATACGGGAACCGGCAATAATCGAACAGTACACCAAGACTTTGGTGCCCATTTCCAATACCGTGGGCATGTTACCTTTCCAAATGAAAGAAGTTTTTTTAATACCGTAGGCAGTTACACTCATTCAACTGTCGCCATTACTTTTGACCCGGGCATTTCCATTTCTTATCCTGGAGGAGTTTCGGCATCTATCGGGATCAATGCCAAGGGCGTAAAAGATATTTTGGGCGTCGAGTTTGAGGTTGAGTATATTCCTGATTAACTACTAAAAGGAAGGCGACTAAATTAGTCGCCTTCCTTTTTTCTTATAATTTGGAACATTAAAAATGCACCCATAACAATTACCGCTAAAACTAGTCCAAACCCTGGCAGATCCACATTTCGCATTGTTTCAATGCCTAAACCGAAAACATACGCTACGAAAGTACATATTACGCTAGCAAAAACCATACCCATTCCATTACCTCCTCTTCAAATATAATTTCTCCTTCGTTTTGCTCTTGAAATACCTTAAATAATGTATATTACGATATATATTATTTGTCAAGCGCTATTTTCCCCCTCTGACGCGACATCCATTTCCCGGCCACTCCGGGCCGCCCTGGCGGCTGCCGGCCGCCTCCAAGGGGGAGAGAGTCCCATAACTTAGTTTTCCTCCTGCATAGGTTTCCACTACCAGCTTCTTGAATTCTGGCGTGTATCTCTTCTTTGGTTTTCCTTTTGCCATAATTGAGCACCCCACTTGTTATCCAGTATATCATACTGTCTAACAAATGGGGTGCTGTTCAGCCGTGCGGGGGGTATCTTTGTTTGTGTTTGCTCCGGGCTCAGCCGATCGCGGCCTTCTGTCCCGGGTGATCGGTTCCCATGGTGGATTTGAGGTTGTAGCGCACATCCTCCATGTGCTCCTCCATGCACTGGCGCGCCCCCTCCGCGTCCCCCTCGATGACCTTGCTGAACAGGGCCTCGTGGGCCACAATGGAGCTGTACGAGATGCCGCTGTTGTTGATGGTGAACTGCCGGGAGATGTCCAGCAGCTCATAGAGGTACTCGTAGACGCTGGAGAGCACGGCGTTGTGGGCGGCCCTGACCAGGGCCTGGTGGAAGCCGTGGGAGAGCTTGCGCAGGTTCTGCACCGACTCCTCGGTGCCGTCGTTGACCTTTTTGGCCTCCCGCATGTCCCGGAGCAGCTTCTGGATGGAGGCGATATCCTCGTCGGTGCGCCGCTGGGCGGCGTGATAGGCCGCGAAGGTCTCCAGCACGATACGCAGCTCCAGCAGATCCCGGATGGTGTCCGCCGTGGCGTCGAAGGAGAAATTCATCTTGCTGACCAGGCTCTGCGCGGAGGTGTTCTTCACATAGGTGCCGTCGCCGGGGCTGCTGTCCAGCACCCCCATATACTCCAGGATCTTGAGCGCCTCACGGATGGGGACACGGCTGACGTTGAACTTCTCGGCCAGCTCCCGCTCGGAGGGCAGCTTCTGGCCCGCCTGAAGCTCTCCATCGGCAATCATCTGGCGGATGTTGTCAATCACGTACTCGTAGAAGCGGCCGCTGCCGTCCGCCTGCTTGGTTGGGAGATTCATCGGACTCCTCCTTTTATCCTCAAGTACTTTTTCCTTATTTTATCATAATCTGAGGTCAAATAGAAGGGATCTCTCAAAAAATCCCCCTGCCGGAGTCAAAGACGGATGATGCCATGCTTGGCCTTGCTCTGGGCGTAGGCCTGCTCCACATACTCCTGCAGCCCGGGACGGAACTTGGGGTGGGCGCAGTTCTCAATCAGGACATGGGCCCGCTCGTAGGCTGTCAGGCCCCGCAAATCCGCCAGGCCCTGCTCGGTGACGATGATCTCGGTGTCGTGCTCCGTGTGATCCACGTGGGCCACGTGGGGCACAATACAGGAGATGGCGCCGTCCTTGGCGGTGGAGGCGGTGGAGAAAATGGCGATACCCGAGTTGCGGGCGTAGTCGCCGGAGCCGCCGATGCCGTTCATGACGGCCCCCTCGCCGATGTGGGTAGAGTTGACGTTGCCCGCCAGATCCACCTCGATGGCGGTGTTCATGGCGATGATGCTCAAGCGGCGGATCACCTCGGGGGCGTTGCTGAGCTCCTGGGGCCGGAGGATGATCTTGCCCTTGTAGTCGTCGATATGGGCATAGAACCGCTCCCGGGCAGAGGGGGAGATGGTGAGGGCCGTGCCGCTGGCGCAGGCCACCTTGCCCGCGTCGATGAGCTCCACCACCGCGTCCTGCATGACCTCGGTATAGACGCTCAGGTGGTCCAGCTCGGAGCGGGCCAGGGCGGAGAGCACCGCGTTGGCCACGCCGCCCACACCGGACTGCATGGGGGGCAGAGGGTTAGGCAGGCGGCCGGCCGCCACCTCGCTCTGTAGGAATTTGACAATATGGCTGGCAATGGCCTCCATATCCGGGGTGGGGGCAGGGAGATCCTGGTTGGTGTCCTCGCAGTTGGTGAGGATGACCGCGGCGACCTTGTCCGGGTCGCAGGCCAGATAGGGGGAGCCCACCCGGTCGTTGGGCTTGAAGATCTCAATGGCCTGGGTGTGGGGCGCCCGCTCCAGGGTCAGGATGTCGTGCATGCCCTCCACCTCCAGGGGGATGGCCTCGTTGACCTCCAGGATGAGCTTGTCGGCATACTTCACCAGGGTGTCGTCAATGCCCACCGAGAAGGGGAGCACCAGACTGCCGTCGGCCCGGATGGCGGCCACCTCGATGACGGCCACGTCGATCTTCCCCAGGTAGCCGTTTTTGATCAGGTAGGGGCCGTGGCTCACATGGGTGTCCACATATTGAATCCGGTCGGCGTTGGCCAGGGCGCGGAGATCCCGGTTGCCCTGAAAGCCATACCGCCGCTTCATCACGCCGGAGCGGGCCAGCACTCCGTCCAACTGGTCGCCTACGTTGCCCCCGGTGATTACGGTGATGCCCAGCTCCTCGCCCTCCTCGGCGCGCCGGGCCAGCTCAACCGGAAGCACCTTGGGATAGCCGATGACCGTAAAGCCGCTGAAGCCCACGGTCATGCCGTTTTTGATATGCGCCGCCGCCGCCCTGGGAGTGGTCACCTTGCGCAGCAGCGCCTCGTTGCAAATGCGGTCCATTCGGAATACCGATCCTTTCTTTTTTCTCTAATTGGTATACCATTTTGAGGAAAAAAAGCCCGGCGGAGCCTTGCGGTTCCCCGCCGGGCCTCAAACGAGGGCTCTTGTTCAGTCCGCCAGCTCCAGAAGCGTGGCGCCGCCCTGGCCGCCGCCCATGCACAGGGTGGCAATGCCGTACCGGGTGCGGGTGCGCTTCATGCCGTGAACCAGGGTGGTCAGGATGCGCCCGCCTGTGGCGCCCAGGGGGTGCCCCATGGCGATGGCACCGCCGCTGACGTTTACCTTCGCCATGTCCAGCCCCAGCTCACGGATCACCGCCAGGGACTGGGCCGCGAAGGCCTCGTTCAGCTCGATCATGCCGATATCGTCCAGGGTGAGCCCCGCCTTCTCCAGCACCTTGCGGACGGCGGGCACCGGGCCGATGCCCATGACGCGGGGATCCACGCCCACGATGGCGTGGGCCACGATGCGGGCCATGGGCTTAACGCCCAGCTCCTTCACCTTCTCGCCGCTCATCAGCAGCAGGGCGGCGCCCGCGTCGCTGCGCCCGCAGGAGTTGCCCGCAGTGACCTTGCCCTTGCCGTCGGTGCGGAACACGGGCTTGAGCTTGGCCAGGCCCTCCATGGTGGTGGCCCTGGGCTGCTCGTCGGTGTCAAACACGATGGGCTCCTTTTTCCGCTGGGGGATCACCACGGGGACAATCTCATCCTTGAACACGCCGGCGGCGACCGCCTCGGCGGCCTTGCGCTGGCTGTGGAAGGCAAACTCGTCCATATCCTCCCGCGAGATGTGGAACTGCTCGGCCACGTTCTCGGCGGTATCGCCCATTCCGAACACGCCGTAGGTCTCCTGGGGCTGGGCCCGCTTAGCCCCCTCCACGATGGGATCCACCAGCACGTTGTTGCCGGTGCCGTAGCCGTACCGGGCGTTCCACAGCTCGAAATGAGTGGCGCTCATGGCCTCCACGCCGCCGGCCACCGCCACGTCTACGTCGCCGCAGCGGATGTCGTTGGCCGCGCAGTTGACTGACTGGAGGGAGGAGCCGCACTGCATCATCAGCGTATAGGCCGGAATCTCCTCCCGGAAGCCCGCCATCAGGGCGCACACCCGGGCGATGTTGGAGGCCACGGCGTTCTGCTTCACCTGGGCGATGACCACCTCCTCCACCAGCTCGGGGGCCAAGCCGGTGCGCTCCATCAGGGCCTTGCACACCAGCCCCCCCATCTCGTGGGCCTGGGTGTTCTTCAGCGTGCCGCCCATGCGGCCCACGGGAGTGCGGACGGCGTCTACAATATAAACCTCGCGCATAAAAGCGTCCTCCTTTTTGTGCTCAGGCGCGTGCAATGCCCTGCTCTCTGGCCTCCTGTGCGACGGCGCGGGCCACGGTGTCGGCCACGGACTTGTCCAGGGCGGAGGGCAGGATGTAGTCGGCGCTGAGCTGCTCATCGGTCACCAGGGCGGCCAGGGCTCTGGCCGCGCGGATTTTCATCCCCTCGGTGATCTCCCGGGCCCGCACGGCCAGCGCGCCCTTGAAGATACCGGGGAAGACCATGACGTTGTTGATCTGGTTGGGGAAATCGCTGCGCCCGGTGCCCACCACCGCCGCGCCGCCCCGCTTCGCCTCGTCCGGCATAATCTCCGGGGTGGGGTTGGCCATGGCGAACACGATGCCGTCCTTCATGGTGGACACCATCTCCGCCGTCACCAGGTTGGGCCGGGACACGCCCACGAAGGCGTCCGCCCCCCGCAGGGCGTCGGCCAGGGCGCCGTGCTCGTGGTCCCGGTTGGAGATGTGGGAGATCTCCTCCTGTCCGGCGTTGAGCCCCTCATCCCCCTCGCAGATGATGCCGTTGATGTCGCACATGACGATATTGCCGAAGCCCATGGAGATGAGCAGCTTGCCGATGGCGATGCCGGCGGCGCCGGCCCCGTTGATGACGATCTTCATCTGCCCCATCTGCTTGCCGGTCACCCGCATGGCGTTGAGCAGGGCGGCGGCCACCACGATGGCGGTGCCGTGCTGGTCGTCGTGGAACACGGGGATGTCGCACACCTCCTTCAGGCGGCGCTCCACCTCAAAGCAGCGGGGGGCGGCGATGTCCTCCAAGTTGATGCCGCCGAAGCTCTTGGAGATCAGAGCGATGGTCTCCACCAGCTTGTCCACGTCCTTGGTGTCCACACAGAGGGGGAAGGCGTCCACCCCGCCGAACTCCTTGAAGAGGGCGCACTTGCCCTCCATCACCGGCATACCGGCGGCCGGGCCGATGTCCCCCAGGCCCAGCACCGCGGAGCCGTCGGTGATCACCGCCACCAGATTGCCCCGGCGGGTGAGGGTAAAGGACTTCTCATAGTCCTTTGCGATCTCCCGGCAGGGCTCGGCCACGCCGGGGGTATACAGAAGGGACAGGTCGTCCCGGGTCTCGATGTGCCTGCGGGCCACCACTTCGATCTTCCCCCGCAGTTCCTCGTGCAGCTTGAGGGATTCCTGATTGACGTCCATAGTACGTTTTTCTTCCTTTCTGCGGCCCGCTCAGACCATCTCTTCGGGGTGGAACACCTCGTCGAACCGCTCGGCGGTGAGGAAGCCCAGGCTGACGCAGGCCTCCTTGAGAGAGATGTGCTCGGCGTGGGCCTTCTTGGCGGTCTTGGCCGCGTTGTCATAGCCAATGTAGGGGTTGAGGGCGGTGACCAGCATGAGGGAGTTGTGCAGGTTGTGGCGGCACTTCTCCCGGTTGGCCGTGATGCCCACGGCGCAGTGGTCGTTAAAGGAGCGGATGCAGTCGGTGAGCAGCCGCGCGGACTGGAGGAAGTTGTAGATGCACACCGGCATGAACACGTTCAGCTCGAAGTTGCCCTGGGAGGCCGCCAGGCCCACCGCCACGTCGTTGCCCATCACCTGTACCGCCACCATGGTTACCGCCTCGCACTGGGTGGGGTTGACCTTGCCGGGCATGATGGAGGAGCCTGGCTCGTTCTCCGGGATATGGATCTCCCCCAGGCCGCACCGGGGGCCGGAGGCCAGCCAGCGCACGTCGTTGGCGATTTTCATCAGATCCGCCGCCAGGGCCTTGAGCGCCCCGTGGGCGAACACCAGCTCGTCCTTGCTGGTGAGGGCGTGGAACTTGTTGGGGGCCGTGACAAAGGCCTTGCCCGTCAGCTCCGATACCGCCTCGGCCACGGCCGTGTCAAAGCCCTTGGGGGCGTTGAGCCCGGTGCCCACGGCGGTCCCACCCAGGGCCAGCTCCCGCAGGCCGGGCAGCGCCAGCTCCACCATCGCCCTGTCCTTCTCCAGGCTGGTCCGCCAGCCGCTGATCTCCTGGGCCAGGGTGATGGGCACCGCGTCCTGCAGGTGGGTCCGCCCGCTCTTCACCACGTCCCCGTTCTCCCCCTCCAGCCGGCGGAAGGTCTCCACCAGCCCGTCAATGGCCGGCAGCAGCTTGTCCTCCAGCGCCACCGCCGCCGCAATGTGCATGGCCGTGGGGAAGGTGTCGTTGGAGCTCTGGGACATGTTTACGTGGTCGTTGGGGTGGAGCAGCTTCTTCCCCGCCAGCTCGTTGCCCCGGTTGGCCACCACCTCGTTCACGTTCATGTTGGACTGGGTGCCGCTGCCCGTCTGCCACACCACCAGCGGGAAGTGCCCGTCCAGCTTCCCCGCCACCACCTCGTCGCAGGCCCGGCTGATCAGGCCCAGCCTTTCATCGTCCAGCTTCCCCAGCCTGTGGTTGGCCAGCGCCGCCGCCTTCTTCAGAATCCCGAAGGCCCGCACAATCTCCTCCGGCATCTTCTCCGTGCCAATCTGGAAGTTCTGATAGCTCCGCTGGGTCTGCGCACCCCAGTAGCGGTCCGCGGGGACCTCCATCTCCCCCATTGAGTCCCGTTCTATCCGGTAGTCCATCCTGTCTCGCGTCTCCTTTCGTCCGCCCTCAGGCGGGATAGGCCTCGTCGATCTTGTGCAGCGCGGCCTCTTTCAGATTTTTGTAGATGCTCTGCCCGTGGGTGTCCATGCCCACCACCAGGGGGCCGAACTCATTGGCCTGGAGGTCCCACACGGCCTCTGGCATGCCCAGCTCAAACCAAGTCACGTCGTTAATGCGCTCAATGCCCTGGGCCAGCTTGGCCGCGCAGCCGGGGGCCGCCTGGAGGTACACGTATCCGTACTGGCCGCAGGCCCGCAGGGTATCGGCGTCCATGCCGCCCTTTCCGATGACCGCCCGTACCCCCATCCGGCCCACTACATCGGCATAGGGCTCCATACGGATGGAGGTGGTGGGGCCGATGACGTTGAGCCGCCAGGAGCCGTCCTCGTTTTTCAGGGCCACCGGGCCGGCGTGGAACACCGCAGCGCCGGCAAAGTCCTTGGGCAGGGGCTTCCCCTCCTCCAGCAGGCCGCGGATACGCAGGTGAGCCATGTCACGGGCCGTAAATACATGCCCGGTCAGATACACCACGTCTCCCACGTGCAGCTTGCGCATGTCCTCTTCCTGGAGAGGTGTGGAAAAATGATAAGTAGCCATCCTTACTATACTCCTTTTTTGCCGTTTTGGAAATCAGAGCAGCTTCTCAACGCGGCCGTCGTCGTAGATGCGGATACCGGCCCGGCGGGCCACCCAGCAGTGGAAGTTGATCGCCACCGGCGCGATGGCGGTGTGGGTGTGGGCCCGCTCCATCTTGAGGGCCAGGCAGACGGTGTCGCCGCCGGTACCCGCCGCGCCCAGGCCCAGGCCGTTGATGGCGTCCTTCAGCTCCGCCTCCAGCGCGGCCAGCTCGGGGTCGGGGTTCACGTCGTCCCACCGGCGGGTGGAGATGGCCTTGCGGCTGAGCTTGGCGGCAATGTCCATCTGGCCGCCGATTCCGATGCCGATACCGTAGGGGGGGCAGGGCTTGCCGCCGGCGTTGACGGCGGTCTCCAGGATGAAGCGCTTCAGGCCGGAGAGGTTTTTGCCCAGCTTGGCGGTGGTCATAATCTGCATGGCGTTGCCCAGCTCGGCGCCGCAGCCCTTAAAGCTGATGATGAAGTCGACGTATTTCTGGCCGGGGTGGTATTCATACTCGATATTGGGCACGCCCTTGCCGGTGTTGTTTCCCGAGTTCTCCCGGGTCAGGGGATCCACCATGGAGGGGCGCAGGTAGCCCTTCTTCGTGGCCTCGGCCACGGCCTCCGAAACGGCCTCCCTGGCGCACTCCGGCAGGTTGCCGTCTCCAAAGGAGAGCCAGGTTGTGGGGTAGCCGGGCGACTGGCACACCGCCTTGTCCCCCTCCTTGGCGATGGACAGGTTGTCCACCATGGAGCGGAGCATGCTCTGGGCGGTTTCATTCGTTTCCCGGGCCAGTGCGTCTTTAAGCAGCCCCTTCACATCGGCGGAGATCTCGGTCACGGCGCGGATAACCGCGTCGTGAATGGCGGATTTGACAAGTGCTTCGTTCTGATTCATAGCGCAATGCTCCATTCGTAAGGTAATGGGCGCCGCCGTTCCGGCGGCCGCCCGCTGAGGCAGGGCTTACAGCCCCTCAAACAGCCGGTTTATATCATCCAGCTCCTCCAGGTGCGGCAGCCGCTCAACCAGCGCGGCAACCCGGTCCGGGCCCAGAACCCCGTCGGCCAGGGTGTGAAACTTCTCGTGCTCATAGGCCCAGGTAAAGGGGTTATTGAAGTCACCATAGGGGTACTCCACCTGACGGGTAAGCACCCGGCCGTCCTCCAGAGTCACCTCCAACCGGTGGGCCCACCGGTTGCGGTCCGCCTGATAGCTGGCCTCCAGCTCCGGGTCGCACACCAGGGTAATCTTGTCCATCAGCCGCCGCACCCGTGGGTCGGAGGTGGCCTCCGGCGTGAAGGCGGACTCCCCCAGGTGGCCGTACACCAGCATGGCCGCGGTGCAGTACTGGCCGCTGAATTTGTAGCCGTAGGGGGTGGACGGCTCCGGATTGTCCACCGTGTTGACCGCCACCTGATAGGTGTGATCCACAATGCGGGTGATGTGCTCCGGCTCCAGCCGGTGCTCTCCCCGCAGCAGTTGGGCGCAGTAGTCCGCCGCGTGGGTGTGGCGGCAGCAGGCGTAGGGCTTCAGGGAGTTGGTCAGCAGGGCGCAGTTGTCCCAGCTCAACGCCCGCGTCAGCGCCTCCGGGTGGTTATCCGGCGTCATGGCGCCCAGCAGGCCCCGGTCTCCCGCCAGGATGTCCTCCGCAGCGGTAAAGCCCAGCGCCGCCAGGCGTGCCGACCGCAGGCCGCAGAGGGTACCGTTGGCGGTGTGCAGGGTCTTGCTCATGGCGCCGTCCTCCAGAAACTGCCACAGGCCGGCCGCCTGCGTCCCCGCCGAGCCAATGGCGTGCAGCAGTTTCTCCCGGTCCAGCCCCATCAGCTTGCCCGCCGCCACGGCAGAGCAGAGCGCCCCCACCACTCCAGTGGTATGCCAGTAGTGGTAGGAGCCTGGGTTGATGGCCTCCCCCACCCGTGCGCCAATCTCGTAGCCCGCGGCAATGGCAGCCAGCACCTCACGCCCGGAGCGGTGAAGCTTCTGCCCCACCGCCAGCGCCGCGGGGATGGTTACCGCCCCCAGGTGGGTGATAGAGGCGTTGTGCACGTCGTCCATATCCATGACATGGGCGCACGCGGCGTTCAGCGCGGCAGCATGTTCGCAGGAGAGCCGCTCCAGTCCGCTGTTCCAGGCGGTCGCCTCCTGCTGTCCGTCCCCGGCGGCAAAGTAGCTGCGCCAGATACCCCCCTGCGGCTGAACTGAGCCGGCTGCCGCCACGCCGAGCAGATCCTCCAGATAGAGCTTTGCGTTGTCCACCGCTTTGGAGGGCAGACTCTCATAGCGGACTTCATATAGAAAATCGGAAAGCTGTTTTGTAAGCATTCGGACCTCTTCCTGGCTGTCCCATTGGTCCAGCCAAAACGTGCGCCTTTTTGGAATACCGCACCATGTCATTCCGGTATTCCGCGCAATAGCAGGCGCACATATTTTTCTTTTTATGTAGTATTTTTTTGCTATTATTCCATTTTTATCTCTTTTTTGCTTTTTCTCTGGTATACCAATTCGAATTATAGCAGATTCACTCAGCAATGAAAATACACAAAATAAAAATCGTTACATTTGACAAAAGCCGTCGCTTTTCCTTGGTTATAACAGAGAAATGGCAAGTTGCATCTTTACAAATTGTATGCATAAGTGCTATATTGGCTCCACTGGTATACCGATTCTCCAATAAAGCACGCAATTTAAGTCGTTTTGATGGAACGGAAAGGGATATCCAATTATGAAAACAAACAAGCTTATGATCACCTGCGCCCTCTGCGGCGGCGGTACCACCCGCAAGCAGTCCCCCTACGTCCCCCTGACGCCGGAGGAGCTGGTCGCCGATTCTCTGGCCGCAGTTCGGGCCGGCGCCTGCATCCTGCACATCCATGTCCGCGATGACGAGGGCGCGAACACCATGGAGACCAGCCGCTTTGTGCAGGTGGTCTCCATGATCCGGGAAGCCCTGCGCACCAACCACCTGGATGCCATCATCAATGTCACCACCTCCGGCACCAAGTTCTCCGAGGATATGCGGGTGGCCCACCTGCCCATCCTGATGCCCGAGATGTGCTCCTATGACCCTGGTACCCTCAACTGGGCCAACAGCTACATCTTCCTGAACACGCCCCCCTTCCTGGAGCGGCTGGGCCTGCTCACCCAGGAGCTGGACATCAAGCCCGAAATTGAAATCTTTGATGCCGGTATGCTGGGCAACGTGGATTACTACCTGAAAAAAGGCGTCCTGAAGGCCCCGCTCCACTACCAGCTGGTTCTGGATGTCCCTGGTGGTATGCCGGGCAATATTGACTCGATCAACCATCTGGTTTCCAAGCTGCCGGAGGGCTCCACCTGGTCGATCACCGGAATCGGCAAAGCCCACATGCCCTGTATGCTGGCCGGTCTGGCCGCCGGCTGCGACAACCTGCGCGTCGGTCTGGAGGACAACGTGTTTATGAAGAAGGGCGAATACGCCACCAACGCCCAGTTGGTGGAGCGGGCGGTCAAGCTTGGTATCCTGGCCGGCCGTGAGATTGCCACCGCCGCCGAGGCCCGCGAGATTCTCGGCATCGAGCCTGAGAAGGGCGTTCTTTATCAGCCGTAAATTGACTTGGAAAAGGAGAATGCGCGATGAAATACGATTTTGAAACGATTATTGACCGCGATCCGGCCATCCGCGGCACCGGAAAGTACCGCATCATGAAGGACTCCAAGGGCAATAAGCCCCCCAAGGGCATCGTTCCCCTGTCGGTGGCCGACATGGAGTTCCGCACCGCCCCCTGCGTTATTGACGCAATCAAAGCCGAGGCGGACTTCGGCGTGCTGGGCTACCACCGCCTGACCGACAGCTTTCGGGAGTCCTGCTGCCAGTGGATGAAAACCCGTCACGATTGGGACGTTCAGCCCGACTGGATCGTCCCCTTCGAGCAGGTCGTTCCCGCCCTCTATAACGCTGTCTGGACCTTTACCCAGCCCGGCGACGGCATCCTGATCCAGACCCCCGACTACCACCACTTCACCGGCGCCACCGTCAATACCGGCCGCAAGGTGCTGGAAAACCGCCTGGTGGCCGACGAGAAGGGCCACTATACCGTGGATTTCGACGACTTCCGTGAGAAGGCCAAGCAGGCCAAGCTGTTCTTCCTCTGCTCCCCCCAGAATCCTACCGGCCGCGTCTGGACGGAGGAGGAGCTGCGCAGGATGGGTGAGATCTGCAACGAGTACGGAGTCATGGTGGTGGCCGACGAGATCCACCACGATCTGATCCAGCCCGGATACAAGCACATTGTGTATGCCTCCCTGGGCAAAGAGTTTGCCGACAACTGCGTAATCTGCACCTCCCTGAGCAAGACCTTCAACCTGGCTGGCCTGTGCTACGCCAGCATCATCATCCCCAACGACGAGGTGCGGGCCAAGTTCCAGAAGCAGATGGGCCTCCAGGCCTTCATGCACATCGAGCGCTTCGGCCCCGTGGCCCACGAGGCCGCCTACCGCCACGGCGCCGAGTGGCTGGAGGAGCTCATCCAGGTCATCAAGGGCAACTACGAGTATGTCCGCGACTTCTTCGCCCAGCACTTCCCCGGAGTTGTGGTCACCGAGCTGGAGGGCACCTACCTGGTCTGGTGCGACTTCCGCTGCTTCGGCATGAGCGACGCAGACATGAAGGTGTTCCTCACCGACGAGTGCATGCTCTACCTGGACAACGGCACCGACTTCGGCGCGGCCGGTTCCGGCTACCAGCGCATCAACGTCGCCTGCCCCCGCAAGACCCTGGCAGACGCTCTGGACCGCTTCTATCAGGCCGCCAGGAAGCGCGGCATGGCCCGGTAATTTCCCCGGAAACACGACCAGAATGGATTAGGAGGCTATGACATGTTAGAGAAAAAGGTACCGTTTTGTATCGACCACTTCAGCATCGCCACTACCCACCGCGACCGCCCGATCGACCTGGTGACCAAGCTGGGCTTTACCACCGCCGACTGCTACACCGACCGCACCGTGCACTTCATCTTTGAGAACTCCTACTTTGAGCTGTGCACCTACCAGCTGAACACCACCATCACCTGGCTGACCCAGTCCGTCCCCGCCACCAATCTGCCCAAGGTTCACTCCTATCGCCTGAGCGTCAAGGGGACTGACCCCAATCCCATGCGCAACGCTTTGATCGAGGGCGGCATCGAGACCATCGGCGAGATCAACAACCCCTTCCGCCAGCATGTCCGCTACGGTGAGAAGGAGGGCGAGGCCGGTTACCAGACCTTCTTTATTCAGAACTACGAGCCCTTTACCGACATTCTCTTCGGCTGCACCACCCATCTGGCCAAGGAGCTGATCGTCAAGAACGAGACCAAATTCCCCCACATCAACGGCGCCAAGCGCCTGGCCTACATCACCGGCTACTGCGACAGCAAGGAGCGCTTTGAGGAGGCCGATGCCGCCATCTCCAAGCTCTACAACGCCGCCAAGGGGGCCACTGACACCGGCTTCAACCTGGACACCTATCAGCTGGTGGATCACGACGCCTACGTGGCCGAGTTCGGCTGCGAGCCCCGCAACGACGGCCTGAAGCTGCCCATCGTGGCCGCCGCCTTCTCCGGCTGCCACCTGGAATTTGTGGAAAAGCGCGCCTATGATCTGAACCTGAATTACTTCCACAAGGACGGCAAGCTCTATGTGGACTGCCGCCGTACACTGGGTCTGTTCCTCGTGTTCATGCCCTGACCCCCGCCATTCCAGAATAAGAGAGGAGCAGCAACATGAAATCTGCCTTAAAAAAGGTGTCGCTGATCCTGGCCATCTGCTTTGTAGCATTTCACCTCTACACCGCAGCGTTCGGCACTATGCCGGGCATTGCGCAGAAGTCGATCCACCTGGGCTTCCTGCTGGTGATCTTCTACATCAATGCAATGGTCGACAGCGAGAAGCGTTGGGAGCAAATTTTTCTCGGTATTATGGCACTCTTCGCCCTAGGCGGCTGTGCCTACATCACCATCCTGGATGAAAACCTGCAACTGCGCGCCGGAATTGTGTACGCCAGCGACATTCTGTTTGCCATTCTTCTGATTATCGCTATCTTTGAGGCGTGCCGCCGTAAGATGGGCAATCCCCTGGTCATCATCACCCTGGTCTTTGTGGCCTACGCCTTCCTGGGCAAGTATATTCCCGGCTTCCTCAACCAGCCCGGCATGACGCTGAAGAAGTTCACCTCTTTGGTCTATCTGACCACAGACGGTATCTTCGGCTCCCCCCTCTATGCCTCGGCCTCCTATGTGGTCCTGTTCGTCCTGCTGGGCGCTATCATGAGCGTCTCCGGCATCGGCGACTATATGACCAATCTGGCCACCTCCCTGTTCGGCCACATGCGCGGCGGCCCCGCCAAGGTGGCTGTGGTGGCCTCCGGCTTCTTTGGCTCCATCAGCGGCAGTCCCACGGCCAATGTCATCGGCACTGGCACTTTCACCATTCCCATGATGAAAAAGAACGGCTTTGAGCCCGAGTTTGCCGCGGCGGTTGAGGCCACCGCCTCCACCGGCGGAGCCATCATGCCCCCCATCATGGGCTCCACCGCCTTTATTATGGCGGAAATGCTGGGCATTCCCTATACCGCCGTGGCAAAGGCCGCCCTGATCCCTGCTATTCTCTACTTCCTGGCCGTCCTCTTTGGCGTCGATATCTATGCCGCCAAGCATGGGCTGAAGGGCATTCCCCGCTCCCAACTGCCCAAGGTACGCAGCATGCTCAAGCAGATTTACATGCTTGCCCCCCTGATCTTCCTGATCTTCTGCATGGCCGTGTTCAATATGACCATCGTGCGCTCTGGCCTGCTGACCATCATCGTCACTCTCGTCCTGGTGGAAATCAACCCCAAGACCCGTATGACCAAGGAGCAGTGGCTCCAGATTCCTGTCCAGACGGTAAAGAGCGCCGTTTCCGTCGGCATTGCCTGCGCCATGGCCGGTATTATCAGCGGTGTGATCATGGGCAGCGGCCTGGGCTACCGCATCTCCTCCATCCTGACCAGCGTGGCCGGCACCAGCATGCTGCTGCTGCTCGTTCTGACGATGGTTGTCTCCCTGATCATGGGCATGGGCGTCCCAACCACGGCGGCCTATCTGGTTCTGGCCTCCCTGGTAGCCCCCACGATGATTCAGTTGGGCATTCCCCCGCTGGCCGCCCACATGTTCATCTTCTACTTCGGCTGCATCTCCTCCATCACCCCCCCTGTGGCGCTGGCCGCCTATGCCGGTGCCGGCCTGGCCGGGTGCGATCCAAACAAGACAGGCTACAAGGCGTTCCGTCTGGCCTTCTGTTCCTTCCTCATGCCGTACTTGTTTGTCTACAATCCGGTACTGCTGATGGAGGGCGGCGTGCTGGACATCCTCTGGAGCCTGGTTACCGCGCTCATTGGCGCCTATCTGCTGGCCTCCGGCTTCGAGGGCTTCTTCTTCCGCTGGAGCCTGAAGTGGTTCGAGCGTCCGCTCATGATACTGGGCGCTGTGATGCTGATTGTGCCCGGTATGGTCACCGATTTGGTAGGTATCGCCATCATCGTGGTGGAGTTTGTCACCGAGTTCATGTTTAAGCGTTCGGAGAAGTTCGTCCCCGTTACCGTTTCCCAGTCTACCACGTGACATTTTCCCCCGGGTGAATGCCATTGGAGAGAAAAAGAAAAGGAGATATCGTTATGAAAAAGCTGTCAAAACTTATGTGTCTGTTGCTGGCAGTCGGTATGCTGATGGGAATCGCCTCCTGTAGCAGTGATGCTGGAGAGGGGGGCGGAGGCTCCTCCGGCGGTACGGAAACCGTGCGCATCAGCTGCGGGCCCCTGAACGGCTATCAGAACGTCCTGTATAATTCCATTGCCGACATGATGAACAAAGCCAACCCCGGCAAGTACAGCTTTGCTATTGAGGCCTCCACCGGCTCCGCCGAGAATGCCCGCCTGCTGGCTATGGACGAAACCGACTTCGGCACCATGGGCATGGATATGACCCTGTCCTGCTACAATGCCGAGGGCGAGTTTGAGGGCCTGCCCGCAGAGCAGATCATGCACGTGGCCACCCACTCCGGCACCGGCGCGACGGTCCACGTTATCACTTCTGCGAAGTCCGATATTAACAGCATTCCCGACCTGGCCGGCACCAAATTCGGTGTCACTGCCGGCATGATGGCCGGTTACCTGGACGATGTTCTGTGGGCCTACGATATGACCACCGATGATCTGGGCAGCGTGGTAAACCTGTCCCTGTCCGACCTGTGCACCGCCCTCCAGGACGGCAATATCGACGCCTTCCTGTACGCCACTCCCGCCCCCGGCACCAACTTTACCGACCTGGCCATGTCCTTTGGCATCAAGGTCGTCGACATCGGCCAGGAGGCCGTTGACAAGCTGATGGCCGAGAAGCCCTGGTACCACACAGTGGTTATCCCCGCCGGCACCTATGACGGCTGTGATGAGGATATCACCACCTTTGCCCAGTACACCGCTCTCTGCGCCCGTGCCGACGTGCCCGAGGAGACCGTCTACAACCTGGTCAAGACCATGATGGAGAACGCCGATGCTCTGGAAGCCGTGCATAAGAACGCCGCCGGCACCTGTCCGGAGCGCGGCATCGAAGGCGCCCTGATCCCCATGCACCCCGGCGCCGAGCGCTATTACAAAGAGGTCGGCGTGCTGGACTGATCCCCAATTCCCTTTCAAATTCCCTCCAGATTGAAGCAAGCGGTACCGCCCATCCGGGCGGTACCGCTTGCTTTTGTCACCGCAGGAATCAATAGATCCCCGTCAGCTCCTGATAGAGATTTTTTGCATAGGAGTCAGTCATACCGCTGATGAAGTCGGTCACCAGCAGCAGCCGCAGATAGAGGCGGTACCCCTCATCCTTTCCCTCTGCGTCGGCCCGGTAGCAGGCCAGTTGATTTTCGGAGAGCAGCTTGACCAGCTTTTTCTCCGCCGCCGTGGGCCGGTATTCCTCGGGGGCGTCGTCGCCGGCATCCAGGTAGAGCACCGCCGGGACAAACCGGGACAGCAGGGTGGTGAGTATGGTCTGGGCCGCCAGCTCCAGGGTGAGAATTCCCTCCGAGTCGTAGGCAAAGCGACCCATGGCCGCCTTCAAAATACGGATGGAGCCGCCGTGGAAGGTGCCCTCCATGATCTCCCGCCGGAACGTCCCCTCCATGATGGCGGAATAGGAGTCCGTCTGTCCGGCGCCGTAGGGGACGAAGCCAAAGGCGGCGGTATACATGAGCCAGTGGCGGGCATAGGCGATCCACCGCTGGAAGGCCGCCATGGAGCTGCTCTCCCGCTCGCGCAGGCGGGTCAGCTCGTCGATCATCTCGGCGGATTTTTTGACCTGGCCGCCGTTGAGGCCCCAGTCGTCCTTTTTCGCCTCCAGGGTGTCCCGGAAGAACCGCTCGAACTCGTCCAGGGTGAACAGGCCCTTCTTGTAGGCGTCCTCCAGATCGGCAGTGGCATAGGCGATGTCATCCGCCGCCTCCAGAATATAGGTCAGGGGATGGCGGCAGAAGCCCTCCACCGTCCGGGTACCGGTGGCGGAGGCCAGCGCGCCGAAAAGCGCCTCCTCGGCCTTGTAGTAGCCCAGCTTGTGGAGCTTCACGTCGGCGCTGGCCTTGTCTACCCGGGTGGAATCCACCGGGTACTTGACCAGGGTGTTAAGCACGGCAGGCATGAGATCCATACCGAAGGCGCTGTCCACCCGGTACACCTTGGTCAGCAGGCGCAGGGCCTGGGCGTTGCCCTCGAAGTGGCAAAGATCGGCCTTCATCTGGCGGTCCAGCCACTGGGACAGGGGCCTGCCCTTGTAGCTCAGACGGTCCAGGTGGCTCTTGAACCAGTCGCCGATGACCACCTCGCCGAAGTGGCCGAAGGGCGGATTGCCGATGTCGTGAAGCAGTCCGGCGCACATGACGGCGTTGGCCGCGTCCCGCGCCTCGTCCTCCGTCATGGCGTAGGGGGTGCCGCTCTTGTTTTTGCGGATATTGGCGGTAATCATGGTGGCAAGCTGCTTGGCCAGCGCCGAGGTCTCCATGGAGTGGGTCAGCCGGGTGCGCACAAAGTCACTCTTGTCCAGGGGAAACACCTGGGTCTTGTCCTGGAGACGGCGGAAGGGCGCGCTGTTGACAATCCGCCAGTAGTCCAGCTCAAAGTCGTTCATCGGGTATTTGGACAGGTCGTCCGGGATGTCCAGCGGTTCCTTCCGCCGGGCATACAATAGGATCTTCCATTCCATTGGTTCCCCTCCTTTTCTTTTTCTCTATGTGGCTTCGGCAAAATGGAACACCATTCCACAACGTTTTCTTTATTATAGCATAAAATCCCTCTGAAAAAACAGCGGCGGCGTGTTTGAAAACCTTCACTTTTTCAAACACGCCGTTGTAATTACATAATATACCACAGCTTTCCAGGAATAACAAGCGCTTTTGCTAGAGATATACGCTTTCTTGTTGTCAATTTTAGCTTTTTTCGACAAGTAATTTTACGGACTGAAAAAGTGAAAATTTTTCAAACATGAGGCGCGATATCCCCAATATCCATAAGAGAGGAGTTTCAAAAACATGAAAAGCGATTGTTATTCCTTATTTTGGCTCTATGTATTATAATTTCTTTTTCTCCTTCAACTCTGGCTGCAAATCTACCGGAGGTAGACGTGCGGACGGAGGGGCTTACCCCGGCGCAGCCCCAGGAGGCGCCCGCAGAGAAGCCGAGGGATGCCGGCGCGGAGCGGCGGACGATTTATGTCTCGAACGAAGGTACAGAGGAGGACGACGGCGCGACCGCCGAAACGCCGACCACGCTGGCCCGTGCAACCGAATTGGCAAACGAAGGGAAAAAACCGGTCGAAATCGTGGTCTTAGGACAGGTATCAGTAGATACCTGGACTAGCCCCACTGTAGAGACTACTCTTCGAGGCGGGGACGAGAACGCGGAGCTGCTGTTTGAGTATTGTTCGGCCTCGGATGGAGCGTACAACATCAGTCTGGCAGATGCCCTGACCATAGATGAGATCAAATTTAACTGCAACTATACGGATTATTTTTTTAGCAGATATTATGGTACCTACACCATCGTTGCCAACGGTTATCCGTTGGTCATCGCCTCGGGCGTGCAGTACAGCTATTATACCGCAGACACCATTGTTGACGGTAAAACATGTAGCACATCCAGCTGCTATGTGATTGGCGGAGGTCTGGACGAGGATATCACCGGCGGCACTCATGTGGAGATTTATACCTCCTTGCCGCTTACCTATGTATACGGCGGCGGAGTGAATGGCTCCGTGGAGAGCAATGTTTATCTGCACATTGAAAACTGCGGTAAGATTCAGCATGTGCGCGCTGGTGGTTACGCAAATAAAAAAGATGCCAAAGTCAACGGAAATATAACGTTGGACTTTATCAACTCAGTCACCGATAATCCTATCTATGGCGGCGGATATGCGCGGTCGTCCTATTCAGCGGAGGTTACTGGTTCAATTTGCATAAATCTGTCCGGACTAAATAATGGCTTTGGCAGGCCCATTTACGGCGGCGGGTATGGGAAAAACGCTCCAGTAGTAGGAAATATTACATTTAACATTTCAAATACTAAAATGAACAATAATGCGGCCGCTATCTATGGCGGCGGGTACGACAGCGACGTAACAGGAGACATCTTTATCCATATCAAAGAGAACAGCCTTATCTCAGAGGAAACCGTCTGGGGCGGCGGAACCGGAGATTCCACCATAACAGGTGGTGTTACAATCACCGTGGATGACAGCAGTGAGGTGATCGGTGAGATCCGCGCTGGAGGCAATGAAGGTGCGGACGTGATCGGCGATGTCGTAATCACAGTATCCGGTGGCCCCCAATCCGCCTGCCCGACCATTTTTGCGACCGGTAAAGGGGAGGACGAGGATAACCCGGCCCAAGTTGACGGCAATGTCTCCATTACTCTGCACGGCAGCCGGGCCAACGTATACACACTGGACAAGTTTGGCGAAGTGACCTCCGACCATACGGTTACGATTATCCTGGACGACACTGACGAGCTAAGCGGCGCGGTGCGGGGTGATTCCAAGCTGGACCAGCACCTTTATAACCATGAGAAAGATAACCCCACCCGTACCGGAAACGGCGCCAGCGTCATCGTCAAAGGCGATTACACCTCTACCGGAATCCACGGGTTCCCTGAGGTTGTAATTGAGGACGGCGGCATCCTGCGCGAGCATCTCGCCTCCGGCGAGACGCTGTTTGACGGCGTGGAGACTGTCACCATTCAAGAGGGCGGCGCGCTGGATCTGCTGCAAAGCAACGAGATTTCCGGAAACTTCACTTGTGCAGGCACATTGAAAATGCCTGCGCCGATCAGCGCAGAAGCAGATATCTGCTATTTGACTGGGGGCAGCAATGTCACCGTGCAGGAGGGCGCGGCCTATGTCCCCACTAAGGATAACGGCGCGGCCGATGCGGACTACGTCAAGGGCGATGTGTTCCTCAAGCAGGGAACAGTATACACAGAGCCGTCTGCAAAGGTTGACTTTGCCGTCTCCGAGGCCGGTCAGGCCAAGGAATACTTCACGGATGACCGAGCGGTAACAGACGAGTCCGACATCACCCACGAGTGGTTTGTCGACCAGACCCAGTATGTCACCATCCGCCCGGCGGACATTACGGTTTACACCGGCGGCAACAGCTATGACGGCGTCACGGACGAGAACGGCCAGATTGTCAGCGGCAGCGGCCTGCCTGAGGCAGGCTATCTGCTCACCGTCCCGGAGGAGATTAACGATATGCTGGAAGGCCCTGGACAGGCGGTTGACCTCGCCGGTCACCTGACCTTTACCTATGGCGCCGGCGAAACCGTCCGGGCCTGGGATATTCAGCTTTACAGCGGCGGCGCTACCAGCACCACCGACCCGGTGGACGGAATCGCCCGTTATATCTACCGGATGGAATCGGTAAAGGAAGGCCAGGATCCCGTTCGGCTCCAGTTTACGGATCCAGAGACCGGGGAAGTCAAGATCAGCGACGAATTCGAAGTCTCTGCCATCGAGCAGAACAGGACCTACTCCATGACCATCTACTCCGGCGGGGTGGATCAGGACCTCGTAAAGGCGGTGTTCAAAGATATTCCCGAACATTCCGACGAGACATTTACCTACCCGGTCAAGATTGAAGAAGGCGCCCTCACCATTCGCGGTGCGACAAAGGAGGGCGTCACTGCCCCGGTGGAGGACAAGGCAGACGATGTGACGGGGGACGCCATCACCGCGGTGGCCCCGGCGGACGTTACGTACTACGTCAACGACAGCCAGGTGGAGATCACCGACAAGAACGCCGTCCACCTGCTGACCGACGAAGTGCTGGACGACCAGGTGCTCATTGATCACATCAGCAATGAAATCATCGGGTCTGATACCGGCATCCCCAACGGCGACTATCTCTACGAGTTCCAATACCTGGATCTGGTGGACAGCAGCAACGGCAACGCCTATGTGACCCTGGGCGACGGCCAGACGATAGATCTCTACTGGCCGGTGCCCGACGACGCCGACACCTCTGCGCCCTTCTATATCGTCCACTTTGACGCGCTCGACCGCGACTACGAGGGCGCGGCGGACGAACAACTGAAGGAGAATCCTGCGGAGAAGCTGGACGGCACACTGGTAACCCTGAACGGCAAACAGTATATCAAGTTTGCCACCGGCAGCTTCTCCCCCTTCGCGCTGGTCTATCAGAAGGAGTCCGGCGGCGGGGACCACGGCGGCGGTGGTGGCACCACCTACTACACCCTGCGCTATGAGAGCAATGGCGGCACCAAATACAAGGACGAGCGGTACCGCCGCAATACTCTGGTGAAGCTGGACAAGGAGCCCGTCCGGGAGGGCTACACCTTTACCGGCTGGTACGCCGACAAGGCCCTGACCGAGCCCATCGACGACATCCGCATGACGAGTACCTGACCGGGACCAGCCCCTTTGCCGACGTGGCCTCCGACGCGTGGTACGCCACCGCTGTGGCCACCATGCAGGCCATGGGCATCGTGGAGGGCCGCAGCCCCTCCGCCTTTGATCCCGAGGCGCCCATCACCCGGGGCGAGTTTGCTGCCATCGCCGCCCGCTTTGACAGCGATCCCTACCACGGCGACGACCGCTTCACCGACATCTCCGGCCACTGGGCCGCCGGGTACATCAACCAGGCCGCGGTGAAGGGCTGGGTGGAGGGCCAGCCTGACGGTTCCTTCGCCCCCGACCGCAGCATCACCCGCGCCGAGGCCATGACCACCATCAACCGCGTCCTGGGCCGCCTCCCCGAGACCGCGGATGATCTGCTGGACGACATGATCGCCTGGCCCGACAACCCGCCGGATGCCTGGTACTATCTGGCGGTCCAGGAGGCCACCAACAGCCACGACTACGAGCGCAAGGCCGACACTGTCCACGAAACCTGGACCGGCCTCCAGCCTGCGGGAAACTGGGCTCAGTACCAATAACCTTCACAAAAAGAACGGCCCCGGAACCCGTCGGTTCCGGGGCCGCTCAGCCTGTCGAAAAAGTCTTTTCGACAGGCTGAGGGACTTTTTGAAACCTTTTGAAGTTTCAAAAAGTCGGTTGACCAAACGCGAAAGACAACCCTGACGGTTTTCTTTCACACTATCTTTCCCTCCGAAACCTTCACCCGGAAGGTTTATCGATAGCCTCAGCGGCCCCGGAACCCGTCGGTTCCGGGGCTGCTCTCTGTTTCCACATACGGACGGACCGTCACAGGCGGTAGATGCGGTGAAACTCCTCCTCCAGCCAATCCCGAAAGTCCGGGTGGGCGATGGAGATAAGTGCCTTGGCCCGCTGCGGAACCGTCAGCCCCCGCAAACAGACCGCGCCATACTCGGTGGCCACAAAGTGGGTATTGCTCCGGGTAAGGGTCACCACGGCCCCCTCCGGCAGTACCGGCAGTATACGGGACTGGAGACGCCGCTCCCCCGTGTCCGGGTCCTTTGCAGAGTAGGTGGAGCGCAGGGTAATAACCGACTTGCCCCCCGGCGCCATCTGTGCGCCTACGGCGGTGTCCACCTGTCCGCCGCTGCCCGAGATCTGCCGGGGTCCCACACTCTCCGAGGCGCACTGGCCGGTGAGATCCACCTGGAGCGCAGCATTGATGGAGGTCATGCCCCGGTTGGCCGCCAAAACAGACAGATCGTTGGTGTAGCTCAGGGCCTTGTGGAGGATGGTGGGGTTGTCATCCACGAAATCATAGAGGGCATGGCTGCCCATGGTAAAGCACGTCACCGTCTTGCCCCGGTGGAGGCTCTTGCGGCTGTTGTCCGCCGCGCCGCACCGGAGCAGCTCCATGGCCGCGTCAGACATGGCCTCGGTGTGAATACCCAGTCCCCGCTTGTCCTTGAGCTCGGCGGCCAAGGCGTTGATGGTACCCCCAAAGCCGAGCTGGATGGTGGCCCCGTCCTCCACCAGCTCCGCCACCACCCGGCCAAGCTGGCGGTCCACCTCATCGGGGGGCTGGGGTGAAAGGGCGGCGGGGTAGCGGTCGGACTCCACAATGGCGTCCACCTGGGAGACATGGAGGGTCACGTCCCCGAAGATCCGGGGAGCACAGGAGGCCACCTCCACCACCACCCGCCGGGCGCGGGGGAGCACCTCCAGCTCAATGCAGGCCGAGCCCGCCAGGGAAAAGCAGCCATGCTTGTCCATAGGGGAGACCGTGAGTACCAGGCAGTCGTACTCCGGCGCCCCGTGGGTCCAGTCCCTGGCCGCATTGCGCAGGTGGTTGGGCAGAAAGGCGCAGCGGCCCAGGCGCTGGGCCTCCTGCTGGTAGGTGTTGTAAAAAATCGACTCTATTTGAAAGGCGTCCCCGCAGGCGGGGTCGGTAAGCAGAGCCAAGGGCTCAAGGGGCAGGTAGTTGAGCACCCGTACCCCGTGGAGCTCCGCCGCCCGCCGGTGGAGGGCGGCGGCAAAGTCCACTGGGAGCAGCGGGCCGCCCGCCAGATAGACGGTGTCCCCGGAGCAGATACGGCCTGCCTCCGCCTCCGCGGTGGTGCGCCGGCGGGCATATTCCGCCTCAAACATGGGAAAGCACTCCTTTTCTTGCACAGAGGGCGGGGCAGCCAGGCTGCCCCGCCCTCTGAAGATTGATTCAGACAGGAGAATTACGCGTACTTCTGAAGCGCAGCGGCGCCCTTCTCGGTGATGCGCAGCTTGCGCTTGAACAGGCCGCCCTCCACCACGTAGCCGCGGCGGGTCAGGTGGGAGCAGATTGCGGACATGCGCATGGACTTAATGCCGTTTTTCTGCACAAACTCCGCCTGCTGCTCGGGGTTCTCCTTGACCACCTTCAGGAGCTGGACATACAGGGGGTTCAGGAACTCCTCTGCCATCTCGGCCTCCTTCCCACTGAGGGCGGGCAGGGCCGCCAGCCCCTTCTCGGTGATGGTAAAGGTGTAGAACTTGGAGCCGCTCATGCCGGCACGGACCAGGTAGCCGCCCTGATCCAGGTTCTCCACGGCGGCGCCGGAGGTCTTGGAGTCCACCCCCAGGGCGTCAGTCAGGTCGGACATGTAGCAGTGGCCGATGCGCAGCATCTCCAGAATCTGCTTTTCCAACTCGCCCAGCTTGACCTCCTTACGGTTGGAGGCGGTGGGCACCCGCTCCCAGCCGGGGCGGCCGTAATACTTGGGCTGGCCAAACAGGGAGGCGATCACCGCCACCACCAGGGTGACCACCAGGCCCAGGGTGGCCAGATACACATAGCTGTTGATGGAGAACACCTTGGTCAGGTCCAGCAGGGTGAACACAGCCATGGTGGCCATGCCGCACACCGCGCCCCACAGGGCGCCGCGGCCGTTAAAGCGGGGCCAGATGGCGCCCAGGCCCAGCAAAATGGCGGGGGGCACCAGCCAGCAGTTGGCAAAGGCGAACAGGTAGGTGGGGCCGCCGGGGAACTGGCAGAGCACGAAGGTGACCACGCCGATGAGCAGCATGATGATCTTGGACATCTTCAGGCTCTTCTTTGCGTCAGCCTTGGGGTTGATCAGGCGCTGGTAGATATCGCGGTTGGCCACAGCGGAGGCGCCCAGGGCGGAGGTGGAGGCGGTAGAGATGGATGCCGCCACGGCGCTGATAACCACCAGGGAGCCAAACAGAGACACGAAGGTCTTGGCCACATAGCCGTAGGTGCCGGTAGGAGCCACGGTACCGCCGTTGAGGGTGAGCTGCTCGGGATAGAACGCGCCCATGTAGCCGCCGATGAAGCACAGGGGCACCATGAACACCACAATCAGGATGATGGCAGCGGCCACGAAGGAGCGGCGGGCCACCTTCTCACTGCGGCAGTTGGCGACCTTCATCCAGTAGTAGTTGTTGCCCCAAACCAGGGCTACGGCGAAGCAGATAATGAAGTTAAACACCGAGGGGTAGGTCAGCTTCATGCCGGGCAGCGCCCCCACAAAGCCCTGGCTCATGAAGTCGCCGGCACCCCAGTTGGCGCTGATGGCGTCCAGCCAGCCGAAGCGTCCGGCCAGGATGAAGAAGGTGGCGGGCACCACAATCACGCCGATGAGCACCTGGAACAGGTCGGTGATGGTGGTGGCCCACAGGCCGGAGACAAAGGTAAACACGATGATGACAGCGAAGATAATGGCGGTAATGGCCAGGCGGTTCCAGCCGGTGAAGGCCGCAATGTTGTCCACACTGGACACCACGTTATTGGCCATAATGCCGCACATGCCGATAACAGAGGTGATGGCCACTACGGAACGGGTGTGCCCGTCGTAGCGCATCTCCAGAAACTCGGGCAGGGTCTGGGCGCCGCTGCGGCGGACAAAGTTGGAGTACAGCAGGCCGAAAATCAGCAGGCCGCACACCGAGTAGATGACACCCCAACCCAGGCCGCCCAGCAGGCCGTACTGAATCGTGAAGCCGGGGGCCAGTGTGACTGTGGTGCCGGCAAAGCCGATGGCAATGACGCCCACCACGTTGATGGGGGTGGAAATCTCACGGCCGGCCAGCACGAAGTCGGAGGACTCCTTGACCCACCGCTTGCTGATCAGGCCTGCGCCCAATAGAAACGCGCAGAAAATGACAAATATGACGACAAATATGACGTTACCCACGTTTGTCCCTCTCTTTCATATGTATGGTTGTTTACACTGACACAACAAAAGGGTTACTCCACGAAGGCCACCACACGGGCCCAGCCGGCAGAGGCGGCCTTGATGCTTACCGGGAAGCAGCTTACCTTAAAGCCGGTGACAGGGAGCTGATCCAGGTTGGTCAGCTTTTCAATGTGGCAGTAGGCCTTGTCGCGGCCCACCCGGTGGGCCTCCCAGATAATGGAGGCATCGTGGTTCTTTTCAAATTCCTCCCCCTCGAAGGGCAGGGGCACATCCCAGCTCCAGCCGTCGGTGCCCACCACACGCACGCCGCGCTCCAGCAGCCACATGGTGGCCTCATAGCTCATGCCCGCGCCCGCAACCAGGTACTCAGGCTTGCCCCAGCGGTCATCGGCGTCGGTGCGCAGGAAGACAATATCGCCGGGCTTGAGGGTGTAGTTGATCTTCTGGAAGTACTCCTCCACATCCTTGGCGGTGATCTTGTATCCATCGGGCTTGTCGTGGAAGTCCATCACCACGCCGTCGCCCACAAACCAGTCCAGAGGCACCTCGTCAATGGTCCAGGCCCGCTCACCGCCGTTCATGGTGGGGTAATAGTGGTAGGGGGCATCCACATGGGTTCCGGAATGGGTGCACACCTGCAGGAACTCGATTCCCCAGCCGTTGCCCTCCGGCAGATCCTCAACGGTGCAGCCCTTAAAGAAGCCAGCCATCTGCTCCGCGGTGTCCTTGTGGTTGCAATACTGAATCTTGGGAATCTGGATCGGGGGATCACTGGGCAGTCCGTCTTCAATGGGAATAGACAGGTCAATGATTTTCATAGTGGTTACACTCCTTTTGATTCGGCCGGTGGCCGTTGCTTGCGTCTCATAAGACAGCAATTTCTGTGCCAAGTCTGTCTAACACTCTGCAAGCCGTTGCAACTGTAAGAAAAAGCGGTTATTTTCATTGACATCCAGGCGCCCAAACACTGTTCGGTAATCCGTACATTTGAATATTTTATTTTGAGCTGTCTTTTGGCAATCCCCCTCTGTTCTTATGTTTTAAGCCTCATGTATTGATTTCCTTACATGTTTTGTTTTCCGTACATTTCGCAAACAATTTTGGACGTTTTCTGGCGTTTTTTGTGACTCAATTTTTTGCAAAAACCCATTTTCTCCGCATCAACTAAACAAAAAGATTCATTTTCGGTGAAATTAACCATTGTAAAACAGCGCGCAGCTTGCTATCGTTAATACATTCCGTACCGTGTATGAGTGGAGGAAGCCGCATTGGAAAACCACATTGATCCGAGCACCATGCTGGAATTTATCGAGGGTCTGGCCGCCATGGCGGTTCTGGACCAGGACGGCGTCTACACCTATGTCAGCCCGGGCTGGGAGCGCTACACCGGCCACACCGCACAGGAGGCCATCGGCCGGAAGGTTTGGGAAATGGTGCCCGACACCCACGCCACCGAGGTCTTCCACACGGGCAAGCCGGTCTTTGCCAAGGCCGTCAACGCCAACGGCCCCGCCTTTACCTCCTATTTTCCCCGCTTTGACCGGGATGGGAAGCTGTGCGGGCTGTTTCTCTATGTCATCGTCCAGGGTATGGAGGACGCTCAGAACCTGACCCGGCGCATCGGCGAGCTGTCCAGCAAGGTGGAGTTCTACCAGCAGGAGCTGTCCCGGGAGCGGGGCGCACGCTACGGACTGGACAACATCATCGGCGAAAGCGCCTCGGTCCTCCGCCTGAAGGAGCAGATCGTCCAGGCCGCCCGCTCCACCTCCACGGTGCTCATTGAGGGGGAGACGGGCAGCGGCAAGGAGCTCATCGCCCACTCTATCCACGCCATGAGCGCCCGCAAGGCGGCCAACTTTGTGCGGGTCAACTGCTCCGCGATTCCGGCCGAGCTGATGGAGTCCGAGTTCTTCGGCTACGCCGCCGGCGCCTTCACCGGCGCGGCCCGGAAGGGCCGCATCGGCCGCTTTCAGCTCGCCAGCGGCGGCTCCATTTTTCTCGACGAGGTCAACCTGCTCACCGCCACCATGCAGCCCAAGTTTCTCCGGGTACTTCAGGAGATGGAGATCGACCCGGTGGGCGGGGAGAAGAGCATTCCCATCGACGTGCGGGTGATCGCCGCCTCCAATATCCCGCTGGAGACGCTGGTGGAGGCGGGACAATTCCGCAGCGACCTCTATTACCGCCTCAACGTCATCCGCATCCAGGCCCCCACCCTGCGGGAGCGGAAGGAGGATCTGCCCCTGCTTGTGGACAACTTTATCCACCGGCTCAACTACCAGCTCGGCATGGTCATCGAGGGGGTGGCCCCCGGTGCCATGGACCTGCTGATGGATTACGACTGGCCGGGCAACGTCCGCGAGCTGCAGAACGCGGTGGAGAGCGCCATGAACGCGGCTGACTCCCCCATCCTGCGGCGGCGGGACTTCCGCCAACTGGAGCAGCGGATGCAGGCCCGGCGGCGGCGCCAGCTCACCGGGCCGGGGGACTTCAAGCTGCGCCCCGCCCGCCAGGCCTTTGAGCGGGAGCTTATTCGGGACGCCCTGGCCGCCGCCGGAGGAAACCGGGTCAAGGCCGCCGCGCTTCTGGACATCTCCCGCACCGTGCTCTACGAAAAAATGGAACAATACCAATTAAAATAGACAGACTGAGGAGAGGAACATTACCATGCAGACACAACTGAGACAGGCCGTGGTTGTCGCCTTCGGCCGCACCCCCTACTGCAAGGCCCGCAAGGGCTCCTTTGCCCAGCTCCACCCCGTGGAGTATGGCGCCCAGACCCTTCTGGGTGTGCTGGCCAGAGTACCCCAGCTCCGGCCGGAGGACATCGGCGACGTGATCATGGGCTGCGCCATGCCCTTCGGTGTCCAGGGCGGCAATATGGCCCGGCTGATTGTCCAGCGGGCCGGGCTGCCCGACTGCGTCACCGCCCAGACCGTCAACCGCTACTGCTCCTCCGGCCTGCAGACCATCGCCACCGCCGCCAACGCCATCCGCTGCGGGGAGGAGGACGTGGTCATCGCCGGCGGCGTGGAGTCCATGTCTCTGGTTCCCATGCTGGTGGGCGCGGAGGATGCCGACCCCTGGCTGGCGGAGCACCGCCCCGAGGTCTACACCACCATGGGCATCACGGCGGAAAATGTGGCCCGCCAGTGGGGCATCAGCCGGGCCGATATGGATGCCATGGCCGTTGAGAGCCACCGCCGGGCCGCCCAGGCCCAGGCCGGCGGCTGCTTTGACGGACAGATCATCCCCATCACCGTCCCCGGCCCCGACGGCGGCGAGGTGGTGGTCTGCCGGGACGAGGGCATCCGCCCCGGCACCACTGCGGAGACGCTGGCCGGGCTGAAGCCTTGCTTCCTGGAAAACGGCTCCGTCACCGCAGCCACCTCCTCCCAGATGACCGACGGTGCCGGCTTTGTGGTGCTCATGTCGGAGGAAAAAGCCGCAGAGCTGGGCGTGAAGCCTCTGGCCCGCTTTGTCTCCTTTGCCACCGGCGGCGTGCCTGCGGAGGTCATGGGCGTCGGCCCCATCGAGGCGGTGCCCAAGGCGCTCAGAAAGACCGGCCTTACCCTGGAGCAGATGGACACCATTGAGCTCAACGAGGCCTTTGCCTCCCAGGCCCTGGCGGTCATCCGCACCCTGGGCATGGACCCGGCCAGGGTCAACCCCTGGGGCGGCGCCATGGCCCTGGGCCACCCCCTGGGCGCCACCGGCGCCATGCTCACCTGTAAGGCCTTAAGCTATCTGGAGCGCACCGGCGGCCGGTACGGCATGGTCACCATGTGCATCGGCGGCGGCATGGGCGCGGCAGGTATCTTTGAGCGCCTGTAAAGGCAGTACAGCAGGAGGCCCCGGGAACCTTCCGGTTCCCGGGGCCTCCCTGTCGCTTCTTTACTCCAATGTCAAAGGATACACATTCTCCCCGATGCGCAGGCCCACAACATCGGCGGGATTCAAGGGTCTCTTGTCCTCGCATCTATAGCTATTATACCAATAGCCTCCATCCCCTTGACCTCCTCCCCAGCCATCTGCGGCCCACTCTGTACCGTCGGTCAAGACAAAAATGGGCGTATTTTCATCACACCATGCGCGATCAAAGTCCTCTAGAGTGGGGTTGAACCGGGCAAATGCCCCATCCTGACTGGTAAAAGCAGCCCACATCTCCAGGGGAGTACAGTGTACCGTCTCTAGTATGGCGGTCTTGTCTCCAACCTGGAACTCAAGATCTGGCGTGAATTCCTGAACCTGACTCTCCGCCGGGAGGGGAAACTCCAGCTCCCACTGGCCGCCGCCCATGGCCAGCAGGGCCCAGCTCTCTGCCCGGCTGGTGGTGGACAATCCATTCAGAGTTAGATGAATGGTTGTGCCCGTCATATCCCAGCTGTCCTGATTGTTGAGATAAATGGCGAAGGGAACTTGGTTGTCGGCGGGATCACTGTCCTCCAGCCATTGAATTGACGCGCTCCAGTCCAAACTGCTCTCCAGTCCAAAGTCGAACTGTCCAAAGCCATAATGCCCAGCCGTCATAGCATTCCCGTCATCCCGTGAGAGCGTGCACAGGATGTAGGCGTACCATCGGTCGCTGGCAACCCCGTCCACTGACACTGTCCACCCCAGATCAGAGTCCGATTCCCCAATTGGCACTCCCAGGCCAGAGGCCGTCCACGTCTCCAGTGTGACCACATTGGGGCTCACAGGTTTTACTGCTGCAAAGGAGGCGCTCAACCCGGCCAACAGAGCTCCGGCCACTACGAGGGCCGCCGCCCGCCGCACCGGATGCCGCCGCCGGGGGCGCGCACCCGCCGCCGACAGTGTCCGCTCCACTAGAGCGGGTGCCGGTTCTACCCGCTCAAAAAGCCTCCGATAGTCCTGTTCCGTCATACGTCTTCCGCTCCTTTCCAAACGTCCCGCAGCAAAGCCCGCCCCCGGGCCAGCTGGCTGCGGACAGTGGCTGGCTTGCGCCCCAGAAGGGCCGCAATCTCCTCGGTCGAATACCCCTCGTAGTAGCATAGATGAACTACGGCCCGGTATTTCTCCGGCAGAGCCTCCAGTAGCTCCAACAGCTCCCCCTCTCCCTCGGTTCGGGCTGGAATGGCCTCTGACAGAGCTACCGTGTGTTTCCGCCAGAAGGAGCCTTGCAGCTTTTTACAGCAGTTGATTGTCACCCGCAGCAGCCACGCTTTCCGGTGCTCTTCGGTGGCAAAAGCCGGAGCAGCGCGCACATAGCGGAGAAACACCTCCTGATATACATCGTCTGCGTCGGCCTGGCTATGAGTCTGGGCCAACGCCAAGCGGTACACCGTAGAGCCATATTGCTCCACGGCCGCGCACACCTCCTGCTGTTCCATGGCGTTCCCTCCTTTCTGCCCTTAATACCCCTGAGCCGCCTCTTTTGTTGCATGGAGCAAAAATAATGCTTGTCAATGCAGGTCTATAGTGCTATTATAGTATTATATCTATACTTAATAGTTTAAAAAGGAGAATAAGTATGAAAGAACTCGAAAACAAGGTCGCTCTGGTCTCCTCCTCCACCCGCGGCATCGGCCTGGCCTGCGCCAAGGCGCTGGCCGCCCAGGGGGCCGCGGTCTATCTCGGGGTCCGCCGCCTGGAGGCCGGACAGCAGATCGCCGACGAGCTGATTGCCGCCGGCGGGCGGGCCGGGGTGGTCTTCTTTGACGCCTCCCGGGAGGAGAGCTTTTCCGGCATGGTGGACGAGGTGGCGGCCAAGGAGGGCCGGCTGGACATTCTGGTGAACAACTTCGGCTCCACCGACGTCAAGACCGACCTGGACGTGGTGAACGGCCCCTCAGAGGACTTCTTCCGCATCGTCAACACCAACCTCAAGAGCGTGTATCTGCCCAGCAAGGCGGCGGTGCCCCTCATGGCCAAAAACGGCGGCGGCTCCATCATCAACATAGGCTCCGTGGGCGGCCTCTACCCCGATCTGAGCCGCACGGCCTACGGCGTCAGCAAGGCGGCCATCCACTTCCTCACCAAGGACATCGCCGTGCAGTATGCCCGGCAGGGGGTGCGGTGCAACGCGGTGCTCCCCGGCTTCACCGCCACCGACGCCGCGCTGAACAACATGTCCCAGGCCTTCCTGGAGCTCTTCCTGAAAAACGTCCCCCTCAACCGCCCCGGCCGCCCGGAGGACATCGCCGATGCCGTCGCCTTCCTGGCCAGCGACCGGGCCGCCTTCATCACCGGCGAGATCCTGCCTGTGGCCGGCGGCTTCGGCCTGCCCACCCCGCTGTACGGCTCCTATATGAGCGCGGGGGCCAAGGGCTGATTTCCCCTCCAGAGGGCCCTTCGGGGCCCTTTTTGCTATGCGTTGCATAGCAAAAAGGGCCGTGCGCTGCTTTCAGCGGCGCGGCCATGAACGCAACAGCCCATGGGCCGGGACGGCACACAGGCGCAAAAGCTGCATGCGCACCGGCGTTTGCCTGGGCGCGTGGCGCGCTTTAAGCCCATGAAGCTTGTTGCCCCGTCCGCCCCGGACGTGCTATACTATAGTATCACACCGTAAAGGACGGCAGCTATGGACAAACTGGTTGTAGGTATTCTGGCCCATGTGGACGCGGGGAAAACCACCCTCAGCGAGGGGCTGCTCTATACCTGCGGGCGCCTGAAAAAGCTGGGGCGGGTGGATCACCAGGACGCCTTTCTGGACACCGATCCCATGGAGCGCGCCCGGGGCATTACTATCTTTTCCAAGCAGGCGGTGCTCCCTCTGGACGGGGCGGAGCTCACCCTGCTGGACACGCCGGGTCACGCGGACTTCTCCAGCGAGATGGAGCGCACCCTCCAGGTGCTGGACTGCGCCATCCTGGTCATCAGCGGCACCGACGGCGTACAGGGCCACACCCACACCCTCTGGCGGCTGCTGGAGCGCTACGGCGTGCCCACCTTCCTGTTTATCAACAAGATGGATCTGGCGGGGGCGGACAAGGCCGCCCTGCTGGCGGGGCTGAAAGCCGGGCTGGACGAGGGGTGCGTGGACTTCACCGCCCCGGCGGCGGAGCGGGACGAGGCGGCCGCCCTCTGCGGCGAGGACGCGCTGGAGCGCTATCTGGAGGACGGGGCGCTGGACGGCGATACCCTCACCGCCCTTATCGCCCGGCGGAAGCTCTTCCCCTGCTGGTTCGGCTCCGCCCTGAAGCTGGAGGGGGCGGCCGAATTCCTCCAGGGGCTGGTGGCGTACGCCCCCCGGCCCCGGTATGGCCCCGATTTTGCCGCCCGAGTGTTCAAAATTTCCCGGGACAACCAGGGGAACCGCCTGACGTGGATGAAGCTCACCGGCGGCGCCCTGCGGGTGAAGGAGGCCCTCTCCGGCCCCGGCTGGACCGAGAAGGCCGACCAACTGCGCGTCTACTCGGGGTCCAGGTTCCAGACCGTGGACGAGGCCCAAGCGGGAAGCGTGGTGGCCGTCACCGGCCTGAGCCGCACCGCCGCCGGGGAGGGCCTTGGGGCAGAGGCGGAGGCCCTGCCCCCCGCCCTGGAGCCGGTGCTCATCTACCAGGTGCTCCTCCCCGAGGGGCAGGATCCCCACGCCGCCCTGGGCAAGCTCCGCCTGCTGGAGGAGGAGGATCCCCAGCTCCACCTCGTGTGGAACGAGCGGCTGCGGGAGATCCACATCCAGCTCATGGGGGAGGTTCAGCTGGAGATTCTCCAGGCGCTGGCGGCCCAGCGCTTCGGCCTGGCGATCACCTTCGGCCCCGGCGGCATCGTCTACCGGGAGACCATCGCCGCCCCGGTGGAGGGCGTGGGCCACTACGAGCCCCTGCGCCACTATGCCGAGGTTCACCTGCTGCTGGAGCCGCTCCCCCGGGGGAGCGGCCTGGAGCTGGCCGCCGCCTGCCCCCAGGACATGCTGGACGGGAACTGGCAGCGGCTGGTGCTCACCCATCTGGCGGAGAAGCCCCACCTGGGGGTGCTCACCGGCTCCCCCATCACCGATGTGCGCATCACCCTGGTGGCGGGGCGGGCCCACCTTAAGCACACCGAGGGGGGCGACTTCCGGCAGGCCACCTACCGGGCGGTGCGCCAGGGCCTCATGGAGGCGGAGAGCATCCTGCTGGAGCCGTGGTACGACTTCCGGCTGGAGCTGCCCCCGGAGCAGGTGGGCCGGGCCCTGTCCGACCTCCAGCGCATGGGCGGGCAGGCCGGCACGCCGGAGACCGCCGGGGCGCTGAGCGTGCTCACCGGCTCCGCCCCGGTGGCGGGCCTGCGGGACTACGGCCGGGAGGTGGCCGCCTACACCCGGGGCCGGGGACGGCTGAGCTGCACCGCCGGAGGCTACGCCCCCTGCCACAACGCTGATGAGGTGATCGCCGCTCTGGGCTACGACCCGGAGCGGGACGTGGACAACCCGGCGGACTCGGTGTTCTGCGCCCACGGGGCGGGTTACAGCGTGAAGTGGAGCGAGGTCAAGGCCCACGCCCACGTGGACAGCGGCCTGCGTCTGGGGGCGGAGCCGCCTCCGCCGGAGGAGGCCGCCCCCGTCCGGCCACGCAGCGTGTCCTACGCCGCCTCCCTGGAGCAGGACAAGGAGCTCCAGGCCATCTTCGAGCGCACCTACGGCAAGGTGGAGCGGGGCGCCTTCCGCCCCCAACCCAAGCCCGCCCGCACCAGCCTGGACGACCGGAAGTACTCCATCCAGGCCCAGAAGCAGGGGCCGGGGTATCTGCTGGTGGACGGCTATAACCTCATCTTCGCCTGGGAGGAGCTGAAGGCGGTGGCCCGGGACAACCTGGACGCCGCCCGTCAGATGCTCATGGAGGTGCTCAGCAACTACCAGGGCTTTCAGCGGGACATCGTCATTCTGGTGTTTGACGCCTACAGGGTCCCCCGCAGCGTCCAGGACGTGACGAAGTACCACAACATCTACGTGGTCTACACCAAGGAGGCCGAGACGGCGGACACCTACATTGAGCGGGCCACCTACGAGATCGGGAGGCACCACCGGGTGCGGGTGGCCACCTCCGACGGGGCCGAGCAGCTCATCATCCTGGGCCACGGCGCCCTGCGGCTGTCGGCCTCCGCCTTCAAGGCCGAGGTGGAGCAGGCCGCCGGCCAGATCTCCGCCATTCTGGCGGCCAACAACCGTTCCGCCCCCTCCCAGCCGGTGGCCGCCGCCCTGGAGAGGGCCCGGCGCAGACAGGAGGACAAGCCATGATCCCCATGGAAATCATCGCCACCATCCGCAGCGACTTTCCCACCAAGTTCGGCATACCCCGCCAGAGCGGCCTGGTGGAGGAGCTGCGGGCCACCGTGGTCTTCGAGCCGGAATACCGCAGCCCCGACGCGCTGCGGGGGCTGGAGGACTTCTCCCACCTCTGGCTCATCTGGCAGTTCTCCGAGGCCGTGCGGGACAAGTGGTCTCCCACGGTGCGGCCCCCCCGGCTGGGGGGCAACGCCCGCATGGGGGTGTTCGCCACCCGCTCGCCCTTCCGGCCCAACCCCATCGGCCTGTCCTGCGTGCGGCTGGAGGGCATCCGGAGAGAGCCGGAGCTGGGCTGCGTGCTGGAGGTCTCCGGGGCCGATCTGATGGACGGCACCCCCATCCTGGACATCAAGCCCTACATCCCCTATGCCGACTGCCGCCCGGAGGCCAGCGGCGGCTTTACCGGCAGCGGCGGCGGGGACACCCTGGCGGTGGACTTTCCCGCCGCCCTGCTGGAGCGGGTGCCCGCGGACAAGCGGGCCGCCCTCACCGGCGTGCTCTCCCGCGACCCCCGCCCCCCCTACCAGCACGATCCGGAGCGGGTATACGGCCTGGACTTCGCCGGGGTCAACGTCCGCTTCACCGTGGCCGGGGACACCCTCACCGTCCGGGCGGTGGAGCGCATGGCGGACAAACAGGACAAATAGATAAAACGCCGGGCGGCCTTGGCCGCCCGGCGTTTTTACGTCTATGCCGTCTGCTCCAGCAGGAGCGGGTAGAGCTCCGCCTCTCCCGTCCCCTGGAACCAGAAATTCCAATAGTCATCCATGTAGTAGTAGACCAGATTCCCAGGGCAGAAGGTCATGCGGTAGTATCCGGAGGTGTTGGTGACGGTGACGCCCTCCGGCTCCTCCGCCGGGGCGGGCAGGGGCCTCTCCCCCTCCGGGCCGTCCGCCTCAGTCAGCCTCCGGAACGACACAGACGGGCGGCGCAGTACTTACTTAGTCACCCAGTGGATAGCCGCACCCTATATACAGGGGGCGGCCCAAACCTTTGTTAATCCCTGGGGCCCAAGGCCTGGCATCCGCTCAGATATTGGGCATCTTTGCAGTGGGCATCATCAGCACCTTTCCGGTACCACGGTATACGTTCACAAGACCCTCACCAGAGGCGGCTGAGCCGATTAGGCTCTTACCAGAGCGCTCCACGGTGAAGTCCAGGCTCTTACTCCAGGCAATTGCATAGTTGCCGTCCACCTTCAGTACATCGTTCTGGAGGGTGATCTCGATCAATTCCTCCTTGGGACAGTCGGACTCGATACAGAATATGCCGCTGCCGTTGAGGCTCAGGTTAAAGAGCCCCTCGCCGCCAGCCACCGCGGAGGAAAGGTTGGAGCGCATGACCGCCTTGTGCTGCAGGCTGGACTCACAGGCCAGAAACAGGCCGTCGTCCAGCACGACGCTCCCACCCCAGTCGGCAGCGTCCATCAAAATAAGGTGCTTATAGGTTGGCTCCAGCACCAGCAGTCCGTCGCCGGTGTACTCCGGCTTAATTGCAGACTCACCACTGGCCTTGCCGCGCACCGCCTTCCCCAGGAAGTCCCCTACGCCCTTAATGCCGGTGGTGGCGTTCACGTTGCCCAGCATCCACTGCATGGCACCCGCCTGAATGGTCACATGGGACTTGTGCAGATGGCATACCAGTTGGCGCTTTTTGACGTTCATCTGTGCGCTGAAATAGGCCGTTACTGCAGAGGACGGCGAAACGCTCAAATCCCGCTGGTATTCAATGATCTGAAAGGCACCCAACTCAGAGAGCACTTTTACGTCATCATTCTCGGTAAAATTGGAGACCTGGTACATAGGTTTTCCTCCATTCAATTGATATGGGTAGGTCTTTTTATCTATAGAAAAGATATATGTTTATTATAATATACTTCCGTCTTCGCCACAAGAAAAATGTATATTTTATAGAAATATCACAAGCAGTAGGAAGCCATCACATCGCCGCAGTCAGGAGCACCCCGTTTCCCATATGCCCTCCCCGCTTAACGCCCATCCCGCATCTCGGCCAGCAGCCAACGGCGGTACTCCGCCGCCTCCTGGCTGTCCGGCTGGGCCTGGAGCCAAAAGTCCATCTGCCCCAGCAAGCGCCGCAGGCACTGCTCCCGCCCCTCCGCCAGGCCGGCGGCCCTCAGGTGCTCCTCTACACCCCGTCTGCGGCAGAAGTACAGCTCCTGCCGCAGTCTGCGGCGGCGGCAGGCGGGGACGGCCACCCGTTCGTTGACCACCAGGCCGGTGACCCGCTTCTGCTGGCCGTCCCGGCACAGCGCCCGCTTGGCCCGGTTGAGCCGGAAGCCCAGCGCCCGCAGGCCCTCCTCCGCCCGCTCCTCCACGCCGTCCAGCGCCGTCCCGGAGAAGGCGAGGTCGTCACAGTAGCGGGTATACACCACCCCCCGGGCCCGGCACCAGGCCCCCAGCCTCTCGTCAAAGGGGCGCAGCACCAGATTGGCGATCCACGGCGAGGTGGGCGCGCCCTGGGGAAGTACATCCCGGTCGTAGCAAAGCATAGAGAGGAGAATCCGCAGCGGCTCGGCGTAGATCTCCGCCGGGAAGGCCGCCTCCTTCACCTGAATATAGCGGATACTGTCGAAAAAGTGCAAAATGTCCAGCTTCAGCAGCTCGGGGCGGCCCACATGCCGCCGGGCATTCTCCACCACTCCCGCGCCGTATCGGTAGGCGGTGGCATGGGGCGACACGGGCATGCCCGAGAGCAGCACCCGGGCGATGCGCCGCTGGATGTCCTTGAGCACAGGGTCCGGCACCCGGAGCACCCGCACTCCGCCGTCCCGCTTGGGAACCTCCGCCCGGTGGTAGTGGGCTGGAATCCGGTTGCTGACGGCATACAGGGTGCGGAGGGGAAGCCCCAGGTCCCGGGCCAGGGAGGGGCCCTCTTGATAGACGATTCCCATGGCCGCCCCTCCCTTCCCGGTTCGGAACAAAACCTGCTGTATGGCGAACGGCGCGGCGGTATCCCCCTGCACACCGCAGGTGTGCTGAAATACCGCTGCGGCGCTTCGGCGGAGCGAAGCGAATACGCGTGAGTCTGCGGGACCGGCCGCGATTCGCGGCCGGCTCCGGCGTCTGAGCCGGGCTTCTCTTTTGTTCCGTGGTCCCAGCATAGCACAGCTCCCTGAAAAATACAAGCCGGGCCGCCGGGAATTCCCGGCGGCCCGACTCATATGCAGCATACTTCGGCCGGTGTTACCGCATCTCCTCCAGCGCCCTGTACTGGGTCTTGCCCGCCTCATTCTTGGGAATGGCCTCCAAGGCCCGGATCTGAAAGACCCGCTCCGGGAAGTGCATCTGTTCGCTGAGATACTCCGCCGCCGCCCCGGTCACGGCGGGATCGGCGCTGTCGTGAAAGATCCGGAGGAGGTCATCCCTCCCCACGCAGGCAAAGCCCGTGTCCGGGAAGCGGGCGGCAAGCAGCCGCTCCACCTCGTCCAGGCCCACCCGGTTGCCGTAGAGCTTGATAAACCGCTTCTTGCGGCCCACGATGTAGTAGAAGCCGTCCCCGTCCCGCCGGGCCATATCGCCGGTGTGGAGCTCCCCGTGCCACTCGTCTCCCAGGGCCAGCTCCTCCGCCCGCCGGGCGTAGCCCATGGCCACGTTTGGCCCGCGGTAGACCAGCTCGCCCACGGTGTCCGGCGCGTCAATAGGCACACCGTCCTCCCCCAGCAGGCGGAACTGACCGCCGGGCACCGGCAACCCCATGCTGCCGCACTTCTCCACCGCCCGCTCGGCGGGCAGGTAGCCCATACGGGGGGCCGCCTCGGTCTGGCCGTACATGACAAAAAAGCGCCGTCCCGTCCGCGCCGCCCAGTCGGCAAACTCCAGGTGAAGGGCCTCCGGCAGCTTGCCGCCCGCCTGGGTCAGGGTGTTCAGCGCAGGCAGCTCCATCTCCAGCAGGCCCGCCCGCCGGTACATACGGTAGGTGTAGGGCACCCCGGCCAGAGAGGTGACCCGCTCCCGCTCCACCAGCTCCCAGAAGGGCCGCTCCAGCACGCTGCGCCGGGTGAGCACCAGCGCCGCCCCCGCCAGCAGGTGGGTGTTGACGATGGACATGCCGTAGGAGTAGCTCATGGCCAGGTTGGTGACGGGCCGCTGGCCCTCGTCCAGCTCCAGGTACTCCACGATAGAGCGGGTGTTGGCATCCAGGTTCCGGCCGCTGAGGCGCACCAGCTTGGGGCTGCCGGTGCTGCCCGAGGTGGTGAGCAGGAGGGCCAGCTCCGGGTGGAGCTCCGGCCCCTGCCCGCCGGGGCGGCGGAGCAGGACGCTGTCCTCCACCTCCAGCGCCGGGACAAAGCCCTCCAGCACCCGCCCCGTCTCCGCCGGGAGGTCGCCGGGCACATGGACGAAGGCGGGGCGGTAGGTCTCCAGCAGGCCGCGCAGCAGCTCCGGCGCAATGTGGGCGTCCAGCAACAGGGGCACTTCTCCCGCTTTCAGGCACCCCAGGTAGCCCAGCAGGGTTCCGGGGGTGTTCTCACACAGCACAAAGACCAGCCGGTGCCCCCCCACGGCCCCGGCAATCCGCTCCGCGGCGGCGTTCAAATCCCCCAGGGTGTACCGTTTCCCCTCCTCGGTGACGGCCAGCAGCCGCTCCGGCTCCCGGTCGCAGCGCGCAAACAGTTCCATGTGCTCCTCCTATCCAATGATGCGGGACAGGGCGGCGATCAGATCCCTCCCGTCCCAGACCGTATCCATCTCCAGGGCCTGCCCCAGCGGCACCACCCGGTCCACGCCCCGCGCCCCCGCCCGGGCCAGGAGGGCGGCCGTCTCCGACGGCTCCAGCCCGCCGCACACCAGGGTCTGCGCCTTGGGCGGGAGCAGGGGGGGCAGCGCCTCCAGGCTGGGCAGGGCCGCCTCAAAGAACAGCCCGAAGCCCCCGGCCAGGGAGGGCAGGCTTCCGGACAGCCCCGCCAGCCGGGCCACATAGAGCAGGTTGCCCTGATAGCGCTCCACGGCGGCGACGGCGGGCTCCTCCATGGTCATGGCGCAGAGGCACAGCCGCTCCAGCTTGCGGGCCGCCTGGAAGGGGCCGAAGGGGTAGCGCTCCGCCGCCTCGGCGGCCACCGCCTCCCACCACCGGCCGCGGCAGGCGGGGTCTCCCCCGTCCTCCAGCCACAGCACCAGCTGGGGGCTGGAGCAGGCGTTCTGATCCATCTGGTAGGTGTCATTATAAAACCGGTGGGCCAGCGCCCCCCGCTCCTCCGGCGTGAGGGCGGAGAAGGCCCGCTGGCTGAACACCGCCAGCGACCAGCGGTCGGGGAAGCACAGCTCCACGGCGTGGGGGGGCATGGGCATGGCCCGCACCGCCGCCACCGTGGCGTCGCCGCCCCACACGATCCGGGCGTCGCAGCGGGCGCAGTAGTCCGCCGTGACGGCATCGTCCCGCCCGTAGGTGATCAGGCTGGTGCGGGCCCGCACGGCGGCGTGCTCCGGCCGCTCCAGCACCCGGCGGAGGGCCGCCAGCAGGGGGGCCTCCCCCTCCACCCGCCGGCTGGACAGGCGCACCACGTTGGCGTTCCCCGCCAGCAGGCCGATGGCCAGGGTGTAGGCAAACAGGGCGGGCACATTGGCGGGGGCCAGATGGAAGGCCAGCCCCCGGCCCAGCCGGGGCAGCGGGGAGGCGTGGCGCGCGGCCAGGGCCTCCAGGCGGGCCCGGCGGCACCAGAAGCCGAAGGCGGCGGAGGCCTCCTGCCGCCGGGTGTCCGGGCCGCGGAGCACCTCGGCGGACAGCTCCGCCAGGAAGTCCACCGCCCTGGGGTCAAAGGGGAGCCAGGGGGCGGCGTCCACCTGCTCCGCCCCGGCCAGAAGCGTGACGTTATCCCTCATAGGTATCGCTGCACCCCCTCACCTCGGCCCGGGGCACCCGCCCCGTCACCTTGAAATATTTGCCCTTGCGCCCGCAGGGGCAGTCGTCCTCCCCCAGCAGCACGCCCAGATCCTCGGTCAGCAGGGAGTGGCCGGGATAGGAGCGGGGCAGCGGGGAGAGCACCTGGAGCACCCCCTCCTCCCCAGGCTCACAGGGGCGGTAGTCCCGCCCCCGCCGCACCACGATATCCGACCACAGGCTGGCGTGGAGGTGGCCCTGGGGGCACTCCATGTAAATGCAGCCGGTCTGCTCGGCCATGCCGTAGTAGTTGCTCACCCGCTCCACGCCGGTGGCCGCCGCCACCCGGGCCTTGAACTCCCCGGGGGACACCGCCTCGCCGGCCAGCTTCTTCCAGCCGCCGCCGTGAACCAGGATGCCGTTGGGGATGTCCAGCCTCTCCCCCCGCTCCTCCAGGGCGCGGACGACATGCTTCCAGATGATGAAGGTGAAGCCGAAGAGGAAGATGGTCTCCCCCTGGTGCTCCTCCAGGAAGGCCCGCACCCCGTCCAGATCCAGCTCCATGTGCTCGTCCAGGGCATAGCAGGGCCTGGTGCCGAAGATAGAAAAGCCCAGAATGCCCGCCCCCCGGGCGGAGAACATGGCGCGGTTGCGCAGAACCTGCCTGCTGTCCAGCACCAGGAAGGGCAGCCGCCGCTCCCCCAGGAAGTCGGACATGATCTGGCAGAGGGCCTGCTGCTGGCAGGCGGAGGTGGCCCCGTCCAGGAAAATCCTGGACACCCGCTGCCCGGTGGTGCCGGAGGAGGTAATGGTCTTGAACACCTCTCCATCCGGGATGCTCCGCAGCTCCAGTTCCTTGAACAGGGACACCGGCAGCATGGGGGTGCTCTCCACCGTACAGTCCATGTGGGCGGGGCAGCCCAGGGCGTCCAGCAGGCGGCCGTACTCCGGGCAGTGCTCCCGGTGAAACTGGGTCACCTTGGTGAGCAGTCCGGCGTAAAGCGCCCGCTTCTCCGTCCGGGCCGTGGAATAGGGCTTGTATTGCAGCAGCGTATTCAGCTCCACACCGGCTTCACTCCTTTCCTGTGAGAATATAGGGCTCCCCGTGGCCGGGGCAGATGCGCAGGCCGGGGGGCAGCCCCCGGAGAATGGGCTCCGTGACGGCGCGGTAGTCCGTCTCGCTCCCGCCGGGCAGGCGGAGGATGACCTCCTCCCCCGGAATCAGGTAATCCCCGGAGAAAAAGGTGTCCCCGTCCAGGAAAATCCCCGCGCTCCCCGGCGTGTGGCCAGGCAGAGCCACGGCGCGGAGCCGGTGTCCCCGCCATACGTACTCCCAGGCGTGCTCATAGGTCTCATCCGCCGGCCGGCAGACGAAGGGCGGATAGGACACCCCCGGCTTGCCCCGGAAGGCGAGATAGACCTCCATCCTCCGGGTCATGTTGAGCCGGGTGTCCCCCAGGCCGGCGCTGCACGCGGCGGTGGCCGCCACCCGCACCCCGGGCCAGCGGTTTCGCAGCGCCTCCAGCCCGGCCATGTGGTCGCAGTGCTCGTGGGTCAGGAGGATCCGCTCCGGCGTCCACCCCAGCGCCTCCAGCCGCTCCAGCGGCCCCCTGGGGTCGTTGGGGTCGATGACCACCGCGCGCCCCGCCTCCCCCAGCAGATAGCAGTTGCTCTCCGCCAGCGGCTCCGTCCACCGCTCCAGAAGCAGCACGGCTCAGAGCTCCACGCCGTACTTGGCCAGAATCTCCTTGCCCTTCTCATAGGAGGAGAAATCCAGCACGTCGGCGGTGCCGATGCTGATTTTGAAGGTCTCCTCCATGTCCCCCATCAGATCCATGTGGCCAAGGGAGTCCCACAGGGGGATGCCCCGGTACTTGAGGCCGGGCAGCTCCTCCGGCTTGACCCGGAAGGCGGTGAGGAACAGGCGGTCATACTTCTCCAGATTTGTCATAGCTCGTTTCCTTTCTATCCCGCGGCGTAAGTACCAAATGGGGCGGGCCTTCGGCCCGCCCCATGCCGCTTAATACTTGCAGTGGAAGCGCTTCTCGTACTCCGCCTTGAGCTCGTCGCGGAAGTCGGGGTGGGCAATTTCGATGAGGTTGCGGGCGCGCTGGCGGAGAGTCTGGCCCTTCAGCGCGGCCACGCCGTACTCGGTGACGATGTAGTCCACGTCGTTGCGGCTGGTGGTGACGGCGGCGCCCTCATCCAGCAGCGGCACGATCTTGGAGATTTTGCCCTTGACGGTGGAGGGCATGGCCATGATGGACACGCCGCCCTTGCTGGCGGAAGCGCCGCGGACGAAGTCCACCTGGCCGCCCACGCCGGAGATCTGCTTGGGGCCGATGCTCTCAGAGGCCACCTGGCCCATCAGATCCACCTGCACGCAGGAGTTGATGGACACCATGTTCTCGTTCTGGGCAATGACAAAGGGGTTGTTGACATAGTCCACAGGGCGCAGCTCCACGTCGGGGTTGTGATCCACGAAGTCGTAAAGGCGGCGGGTGCCCATGAGGAACGCCACCTCAAACTTGCCGGGGTGGAGGGTCTTTTTGGCGTTGGTGATGACGCCGGCCTCGGCCAGCTCCACCACGCCGTCGGAGAACATCTCGGAGTGGATGCCCAGGTCCTTCTTGTGCTTGAGGAAGAGGAGCACGGCGTCGGGGATGGCGCCGATGCCCAACTGGAGGGTGGCCCCGTCGGGCACCAGGGAGGCGCAGTGCTCACCGATGGCCTTCTCAATGTCGCCGATCTTGGGGGGCTTGAGCTCAATGATGGGGGCCTCATGCTCCACGATGCAGTCCAGATCCTTGACGGACACCAGGCTGTAAGGGCCGGTCCAGGGCATCTGGGGGTTCACCTGGGCGATGACCAGCTTGGCCTGCTTGACGGCCTCCAGGGTGTAGTCCACCGACACGCCCAGGGAGCACATGCCGTTCTCATCGGGAGGCGTCACCATGACCATGGCCACGTCCACCGGCATGGTGGAGCTGAACTGGCGGGGCACCTCAAAGAAGAAGCTGGGGGTGAAGTCGCCCCGGCCCTCGGCGATGGCATCCCGGCTGGTTCCGCCCACAAAGAAGGCGTTGTGGCGGAAGTTATCGGCATACTCGGGCTTGCAGTACTCGGCCTTGCCCATGGCCACCATGTGGACGATCTCCACATCCTTGTAGGCCTTGGCGTTGGCCACCATCACGTCCAGCAGATAGGACGGCTCGCCGCAGGCGTGGGCCACCACCACCCGGTTGCCCGACTGGATGTGGTTGACCGCGTCCTCCGCGCTCATCAGGTGCTGCTTGTAATATTCCTTCCAATTCATACGATACACACCCTCTATTCTTTGGATTTTAAAATTGGGCTCAGCGGGCCAGATAGTCCCGGCCGATGCGGTCGGCCTCCAGGATGGCGTCGTAGACCTCCTGGGCGGTGATATCGGCGCGCAGGTTCTTGGTGGACTGAGTGGGCACCACGGCGGCCTCCGCCACCTTTTTCAGGGTCTCGGGCACGATCTCCTTCACCCCGAGCTGGGCCAGGGTCAGGGGCAGGCCGGTGTCCCGCAGGAACGCGAGCACCTGCTCCAGCTCCTCCTGGGGGGCCTTCTCCAGCACCAGCTGAACCAGGGTGCCGAAGGCCACCTTCTCGCCGTGGTACATGCCGTGGGCCTGGGGCTCCTGGGCAAAGCCGTCGTTGACGGCGTGGGCGGCGGCCAGGCCGCCGTTCTCAAAGCCCAGGCCGCTGAGGTAGATTGTGGCCTCCACCACGTCCTCCAGCGCGGGGGTGACCTCGTGCCGCTCCACCGCGGCCAGGGCGTCCCGCCCCTTCTCCATCAGCAGGTCGTAGCAGAGGCGGGCCATCATCAGCCCGGTGTTGGACACGTTGCCCCGGGCCATGGTGCGGGCCCCGCTGTTCTTGCAGGCCCGGGCCTCAAACCAGGTGGACAGCGCGTCGCCCAGGCCGGCGGCAAAGAGCCGCCTGGGGGCGTTGGCGATGATGCCGGTATCGACCAGAACCAGATCCGGGTTGCGGCGCATGAGCACGGCCTTGATAACCACCCCGGCATCGTTGTAGAGCACGGCCACGCCGGAGCAGGGCGCGTCGTTGGAGGCCACGGTGGGGATAATGACGCAGGGCAGGCCCAGATTTTCGGCCACGGCCTTGGCGGTGTCCAGGGCCTTTCCGCCGCCCATACCCACCACTACGTCGCAGCCCTGGGCCCTGCACTCGTCCATCTTGGCAAAGACCTCGTCCTTGGTGGCCTCGCCGTGGAAGGTGGTGAACACCACCTCCTTCTCCTGCTCGGCCAGGCTGGCCTCCACCTGGGCGCCGAAGCGCCCGCGGCTGTTGTCGGTGCAGATCACCAAAAACTTATTTCCCAGCTTCTTGGCACTGCGGCCCAGGTTGGCCAGCTCTCCCGCGCCCTGTGCATAGCGGGCCGGGGCCTTGATTGCGTATGTCATTGCACTGTCTCCTTTTTATTGGGCTACCGGAAGGCCAGCCGCAGCTCCAGATCCGCCGCCAGCACGCCCTCCACAAACACCTGCCCCCGGCAGGCGACGATGGCCCGCTCCGTCTTCTCCTCCAGAAGGGACACGTGGATTTCCAGCGTATCCCCCGGCAGGATTTTCCGCCGGAAGGTGGCCTCCCGCACCCCCATGAACAGGGGGAGCTTCCCGGCGTAACGCTCCGTGGTCATCATCAGGATGTCCGCCGCCTGGGCGGCGGCCTCGATGGTGTAGACGCCGGGGAGCACCGGCGTTCCGGGGAAGTGGCCCGCGAAGCAGGGCAGCTCCGGCCGGGCGTGGAAGGAGGCCACCGCCTCCTCCCCGGGCACCAGGCGGCTCACCGTGTCGATGAACAGCATGGGCTCCCGGTGGGGCAGGATGTCCAGCACCTCCTCGTGGGTCAGGCTCCGCGTCTGCTGCCCCTTCAGGGCCTCGGCCAGCTTCTCCTTCGCCGGCAGCAGCTCCTCCCACCCGCTGAGGAAGATCAGCCGCCCGGCGGGCACCGCCAGATCGCTGACGTTGGCACAGCGGGAGGGGCAGCCGCACACCACCAGCACCGCCGGGTACTTCACCCCGGCCTGGGCAGTGACGAACTCCGCCTCCGGGAAAAAGCCGCCGATGCGCTTGACCAGGGCCACCCGGTCATACCGGGGATTACAGCCGCCGCAGTAGCGGACGCCGATCTGCCGTCTATCCGCCATGGCGCATCTTCAGGATGGAGCGGGCCTCGTCCAGCAGCTCCGGGCTGATATCCTGCACCAGCACCGCCCGCTTGATGTGCGGGAGGTGCTCGGTCAGCGCGGTCTGGATCAGCTCCTCGGTGGTCAGATCGGCCGCCGGACAGCCGGCGCACTTGCCCTTGAGCTTGAAGCGGACGACGCCGTCCTCCACCTCTATAATCTCCATCTCACCGCCGTGGGTGCGCAGGAGCGGGCGCACGTGCTCGTCCAGCACGGCCTCGATGTCCTCATACATGGCGGATGCCTCCTTTTGCAAAGCCGGAGGGCGGCGGATTGCCGCCGCCCTCCGGTCGAATACAGATGCGATTCGAATATGGTTTTTGCTTACTCCTTGATGTGGGCGATGGCCTTGGCCAGCTCTTTCTTGTGGGCCAGGTTGCCCTGACGGGAGATCATGATGCGCTGGGCCTGGGGAGAGCCGGCACCGTGCATGGACTCGGTGCGGTAGCCGACGGCGGCGGTGCCCAGGGACAGGTTCTCAATGAGGCGCAGAATGCGCAGGCGGTTCTCGGTGGAGACGGTGGACACGCCCTTGAGGTACTTGTCGATGACGGGCCCCAGCTTCTCGTCGCGGAAGTCGGCCTCGCCGGGGGCGGTGACCATCAGGCCGCCGGCGATGTCCTCGGCCAGACGGACGATCTCATAGGGGAAGCGGGTCACGTTCTGCTTGCAGACGTTGGCCAGCAGCAGGTCGATCATGTAGTTGCCGCTCTCGGTGGGGGCGCCCTCGGCGGAGCAGGCGATGCCGCAGCAGTACAGGGTCTCGTTCAGGTGGGTCATCTCGATGAGCTTATCCTTGATGTGGCTGGCCTTGTTGGCGCCGTTGTAGTCGGCGGCCACGGCAGCGGCGCCGATGAGCACGTCGCCCACGCCCACCTTACAGCCCCCGTAGCTCTGGCGGTGATAGCCGGCGAACCGCTCCACCAGCATGCCGGCGTACTCGGTCTCGCCGTTCATGAAGATGCGGTCGTTGGGCACGAACACGTGGTCGAACACGGTCAGGGCCTCCACGCCACCGAACTCGCTGTTGCCCACGTCCATCTCGCTGCCCTCCAGCTTGCGGGTGTCGCAGCTCTGGCGGCCGATGATCATGAACAGGCCCTTGGTGTCCAGGGGAACGGCGAAGGAGATGGCGTAGTCCTTGTCGTCGGGGCCCATGGACTGGGTGGGCATCACGATGACCTCGTGGCTGTTGATGATGCCGGTCTGGTGGGCCTTGGCGCCGCAGACCACCACGCCGTCGGGCCGGCGCTCCACCACATGCAGGAACATGTCGGGGTCGTCCTGGGCGTGGGGGGCCTTGGAGCGGTCGCCCTTGACGTCGGTCATGGCGCCGTCCACGGTCAGGTCGTTCTCCTGGCAGTAGAGCATGAACTTCTTGAAGTTCTCATGATAGCTGGTGCCGTACTTCTTGTCGATCTCATAGGTGGTGGAGTACTCGGCGTTGAAGGCGTCCATGCCCACGCAGCGCTGGAAGCAGGCGGCGGTCTTCTGGCCCAGCAGGCGCTGCATCTTCACCTTGTTGCGCAGATCTTCGGTGGAGCGGTGGATATGGGTGAAGCGGTTGATGCGCTCGCCGGTCTCGGGGGAGATGGCGGTCATCAGCTCCTGATACTCGGGCATCTGGGCCAGGTCATAGGTCATACGCACGCTGTTCAGGGAGGGCCGCAGGATCGGATTGTCGACCGGATTCTCCACCTTCTTGCCGAACATGTAGATTTCCATGGGGATCTTACGGATGCTTTCGATGTACTGTTCGCCGGTCATGAGTGCCATAATAGAGGACTTCCTTTCTCAATCAGATTCAATCAATCTATGTTTTTGAATACTCAGAACTCAATGGAACTACTGGTTCGCCTTGTCGTCGGCGGCACCGACGGCCACCTGCTCGGAGGCCTTCTTTTTGCCCTCAAAAAGCATAAAGAACAGAATCAGACCCACTGCGAGTCCCCAGGCGGCACCCTGGATGGCCAGCACCGCGCCCATGACGCCGCAGATACCCCGCTCGATGTCGGTGCGGCACATGTTCATGGCCAGCTGGGTGCAGATGAAGCCCTGCACGATCAGGGTCAGGGACAGGGCTACAGGCAACACGGGCTGTAGCAGGGAGGAGATGGGGATCAGGGCCACGCAAATAAAGGTACACCAGCGGAAGGTACCGGCACCGGAGTAGATGGACTCCATGGCCTTGGGGCCCTCCTTGTACCGCTGGGACACAGCGGCAGTAACGGCCGCCCACAGGGGACCGCAGGTCTGGGTGTAGGGGCAGCACAGCGCCATGGCCACGTTCCGGATACCGCTGATGACGTTGGAGCGGTTGGCGTTGAAGTCAATCTTCTCATCCTGGCGGACCTCATCGGCGGAGCGGAGCAGCTCCTCCGAGGTGACGAAGTCGCCAAAGGCAATAATATACACCACGATAGCGGTGGGGATGGCGGCAATCCAGGTCGCCGCGCTGGGCCAGCCGATGGCAAAGGGAGACAACTGGTTCCAGATGTTGCCGAACTCTGGGATCTTGATGAGGGGCCACAACTGAACGGCAGGCACCGCGATCTCCTTCACAATGGGGCCCAGAACGACACCGATGATGATAGCCGGCAGCATACCGAACTTGCCGATTAAATCAATGGCCTTGTATTTCCGGCGCAGGTTGGCCCATATGGGACTGAACAGGCAGAAGTAGGCCACCAGCACACCCACGGTAATAGAGATGGGATACGTCCAGAAACGACCGGTTTCTCCCATCTCGCCGATGATGGCCGCTAAGCCGCCGCCCATCAGTACGCCGGCCTTTACGGAGTTTGGCACCAAGTGTACCATCTTGCCGCCGATACCGGTGATACCGAACACCAGGAAGATAAGGCCCAGAATCAACTGCATAGCAATCAGCGCCTGGGTACGCTCAGGGCCCATCTCATATCCGTCGGTCAGGAAGGCGGTAATGATGGGAATGGCAGGGGTGATCCACCCGGGCACCACGGGGTCGCCCAGCAACACATGCAGGTTGTAGAAGAAGCCGTTAATGATGACCATGGACAGGGCTACACCGTACGAAACGCCCAGGACCTCTTGCAGCACGGGGATAGCGCCCAGGCAGGTCGCACACATGAACACGGCCTGCACCATCTCGGGAACCGACCATTTGTAGTGGACAAAGGGGAGGCGGATCTTGAAAATACCGGCCTTCCAGTAGGGCTGTTCTTCACCGTATTTACGGTAACGGCTGACAAATTGTTCGTTTGCCATTTACGTTCCCTCTTTCTCATCCCAAACAGGAGTTTTGTCAGTCTCGCTGCGACAGTTGGCCAACTGTTCGTGACACTCCTTCTCTTATGCATTTCACATGCCAACTTCAAAAAAAAGCCCAATCAACTGCCGCGCAGTTGATTGGGCTTTTCCCCCGAGAAATCCCTCTCCCTGTTTGCTGCATTTCTGCATCAAGAGATCATCGGTTAATTTAAACTTATCTAACTAAAACCGATTGACCTGCCGCAATTCTGTAGACTGGTGCATTTTTACAGCGCCCGTTTCATTTTTGCAGCAGCTCCTCAAACTTGCGGCGTTTGCGGACAAAGGTGGCGCTGTCCATCCCCAGGCTGGCCGCCGCGGCCCGCACCGTTCCGTACTTCTCATAGGCGCGGCAGATATACTCATACTCGAACCGCGCCACCTCCAGCTTCAGGTTCACACGCCCAGTCTCGTCCCCGCCGTGGCTCTCCCCCTCAAACCGGCAGGCAATGGGCAGCTCGGAGGGCTGGATCTCGTCCCCGGCGCTGAGGATCACCGCCTGCTCCACTACGTTTTTCAGCTCCCGCACGTTGCCGGGCCAGACGTAGCTGTATAGAATCTCCATGGCTGCGCCGGCAAACCGCTTCTGATAGCGGTACTTCTTGTTCATGTCCTTGAGAAAGCTCTCCACCAGCGGGCGAATGTCCCGCTTGCGCTCCCGCAGGGGCGGGATCTCGATGGGCACCACATTGAGCCGGTAGTACAGATCCTCCCGGAAGGTCTTTTCATGCACCATGTCCAGCAGGTTCCGGTTGGTGGCGGCGATGATGCGCACGTCCACCGAGATGGAGCGTACGCCTCCAACTCTTCTTACCTGCATCTCCTGCAGGACGCGGAGGAGATGTACCTGCATCTCAAGGGGCAGGTCGCCCACCTCGTCCAGAAAGACGGTACCCTTGTCGGCGCTCTCAAACACGCCCATCTTTCCCTCTTTGCTGGCCCCGGTGAAGGCCCCCTTCTCATAGCCGAACAGCTCGCTCTCGATCAGGCTGGCCGGGATGGCGCCGCAGTTGATGCCGATGAAGCTCTGTCGGGCGCGGGCGGAGTTTTCGTAGATGTACCGCGCGAACTGCTCCTTGCCCACGCCGGTCTCCCCCAGCAGCAGGATCGTCGTGTCCAGGGCGGCCACCTTCTGGGCCCGGGCCAGCACCTCCAGCGTGCGGGGATCGGCCGCCACCATGCGGGAGACAAACCTCTGGTTGCGCTGCAGGAACTCCATCTCGGAGCGGCGGCGCTCCTCGCTCTCCTGATACTTCCGCTGCAGGCCGTAGATCTCCGTCATATCCCGGACCACCGTGATGATCATGGTGATCTCCCCGCTGCTGTCAAAGTGGGGGGTGCTGGTGATGAGCGCCTGCTTGCCGGTGCGGAAGGTCTGCTCCAGCGTCACGGGCTTTCGGGTCTTGAGCACCCCCAGGGAGCCGGAGCGGTCAATCATGCCGGTAGCGACAATCTCCTGCATGCTTTTGCCCAGCACGTCCTCCCGCCGCAGGCCGGAGACCTCCTCATAGGCGCGGTTGATCAGGATCGTGTTGGCCTGTCCGTCCGTAATGTAAAGTCCGTCATAGATGCTGTTCAGGATCGTAAAGAGCTGCCGGTTGAGCTCCCGCTCGCTTCCCCGCAGCAGCGTGGCGTTTTCAGCAATGAAAATACGCTCGGACTCCTGCATCCGTCTCCTCCCCTTCTTGCGTTCCGTCAGCTCTTGGGTACTTCCCCCTCCAGTATTACAATGGGCATGCCGCACTTCCCGGTAATAAACGTATCGAAGCGGTCCAGCTCCGCCGCATCCCGAAACGCCGAGACGGGGATGATATACGCCCCCTGCCCGAAATAGAGGAACCGCCAGTCCTTCAGAGCGGCCAAATGGCTGACCTCCCGGTAGCGAACCGACGTGGCTTCCTTCCCCACTGTGGTACGGATATGGTCGTCCTGGAACAAAAACTCCACACGGGCGGGATATTCGCCCCGTTTTTCCGCATCACGGATCGCTTTCCGGCACGTCTTGGCTTGAGCGCGCCGCGCGCCCAGGGGGATCACCGCGAACTGCAGAACAATAAACGCAATACCCAAAATGCGTATGGGCAGGACCGTATGATTCCAGTTAAATACCAGCAGAACGGCGATCACCAAAGCCACGCTGATCAGGGCGGGATAGGCCATCACCTCCATCCTGTGCTTCTGGAACAGCTTCCAGGTGGCCTTTGCCATGGCCTGATACGCCTGCCTGTCATATGTGCTCTCAATCCGGAAGTCGCTCTCGGGATTCATGCTCCATCCTCCTTCCAATCTGTGTTGCGTGCATGCCCAGTTTACCACTCCAAACTTAGAATTGCAAGAAAATACCTCTGCCGGCGGATGGCTGTCATTATCAGGGACATCGGGAGAGCCGGCCACCGGACTGTGAACGTGGTACAAGCTTTGCGCCTAGCCTAACGTTTGCTACGCTATTTCAAACTATTACGAGCTTATTGTTAGTGCCTGCATCGTCCCTAATGCCCGAAAACTGCACATGAAAATCCTGCCTCTGGAGCACATCCGGGACGACTTGGAGGCTGCTAGGGTGTGGGTACTCCTGCACATGTTCTATTTGGATTTGGACAACGCTCTGCGAAAAGGTGAACTGGCGGCCCTGCGGTTGGACATGTGGACATCCAAGGCCGGACAATTCCGGTGCGCAGGCAATACGTCCGTAACCCTGACTGCTCCCTGGAGCTGACCCACTCCAAAACGGAGAACTCCGTCGGGCAGGTGTCCATCCCACAGGCTGCCGTGGAACTGCTCATCCAGGAGCACGAAAAGCACCCGGACAGAATGGTAAACCTCTATAAGTAAATTTTAAAAATACGGGCCTAGAGCACCTCATGTTCCACGACCTCAGGCCCACCTTTGCTACAACAGCCCTGCAAAATGACGTGGATGTCAAAAAGGTTTTTCCATTCTGGGAAACTACGACGCCGGGTTTACCCTGCGCACCCGCACCTATACCACGCGGTAAAAACAGGGTGAAGTGGCCCATACCGCTATCTTTAGCCTGCATCTTGCGCTCGGCCGCCCGTAAACGGGCATATTATCTTCTATTTGAAACTTTCTTGTCACTTTCACTGCTTTTTGCTAAAGCATATGGGGGAAGCCCACCAGTATAGCTGGTGGTTCTTTCTCCCCCAAAAATAAAGCCGCCCTTTTCAAGCGAAAAGAGCGGTTTTTGTGGAGCTGCTATCCGGATTTGAACCGGAGACCTCATTCTTACCAAGCGATTTTTGATATTTTTTATAATATTTCCCGATTGTTTATAGTTGTTTTTATTCCAGGCAGCACAGTTTCCAGAACTTTCTCGAAGTGCAGACTCCGTTGTTTCCACCTCTGTCTGTGGTGGAACTGTGGTCAAGCAGGGATTTGTGCAGACGGCATCTGCACAAATCTCATCGACTCAGTATCGCAGATAACGCCGCAACTTCTTCGAAAATCAACATAGTCGTTAAGAGGTTGGTATCATAATTTGATACCAACCTCTTTGCCAAAACAGGCGCAAAAGCCCATTCATATTTTGGGCTGCTGTAGACAATAAAAGCCTGCTTTCATCGACCTGTTCTCCCACTTGTTTGAACTGTCCGGAAATTCTGGATGGTTCAAATTTTTCAAGAAAACTATATCACTTTTCTCCTTTGTGGGCGTATTTGTATTAACCTTGCTTCTCTAAGTATTGCAGCAACTGCACGGTCGCCTTGCTTCGCCCCTGAACGCTTGTGAGGCCGTTTTCTTTAAGTTCCTTTAGCGGATACATTCCAGCAGGATATTTTTCGGTCAACTTCAGTTTCATATAGCGGGCATCGGGATCTTTCGCCAAGTCTTTATAATACGGATAATCGTCGGTGGAACGGTTGCCGTACTGATCGGCGGCAATGACCTCGCATTTAAACATAATGGATTTGTATTTTTCGCTGACATATATGTACACCGTGTCGCCTACAGTGGTGTTGGTAGAGTGACTCCACTCGATCACATCAAGGTTGTCAAAAGCAGCGATAATATCGTAATATTTTGGGTTGCAAGGAATGATCCACCGTCATCAAGGCGCGATGAGACTTTTCGCCCCTCTGCTTTTGCGCGCAGTTCGTTCAGCCGCTCTCCGTTATACTTAAAATAGCGCGGTCTGGCAACACCCCATTTACTACCCGTAAGCTCGGTAGCAGGGGCGGAAAGGGATAATTTCCGTCCCTGATATTCTACCGTCTTATCATCCACAACCGTGCATTGCGTGCCCGAATTGTCATTTCCCTGATTGAAGAAGGTGATCACTGCACCAATCGGAATATTGCACTTAGAGAAGGCGAATGGGGACATCCGCTCAATGTGTTCTTCCTCGATCTCCTGAGCCAAATTCTCGCTCTTTTTCTCCTCTGAGGAAGGCTCGTACAGATGAAGCCTGTCCTTACGACCGCCGAGAATAACTATCGTTTCAAGGATAGAGTATGCCTGTTCCTTCGACATTGCATAGAACTCTCGAACGCGCTTTTTGCCGTCCACCTCATCAATGGAACGCAAATTGGGATTGAGTTGATCGATCAGCGCGTGGAGCTTCAAATCCGTTAACCGTTCCTCCACCTCATATGTAGCATAAATACGGAAGGCAAAAGGGATGCACTCGCTGTTATTCAGTTGTTTTAACCGTGATTCCACATTGTCGGCATAGCCGATCTTTACATATTGAGGAAACGACGGATTTGTTAGAATATAAATTACTCCTTTACTCATATTCCTGCTCCATTGCCTTATTTAATTTCCGAGTAATATTTTAATTTTATAGACTCTTGAAGGTCTGTGCGCCTTTCAATCAACTTTAAAATTCGAGATTGATAATTGTTAACCACAGCGTTAAGGAACCTATCGATATTATGGCCAAAATCATAAATACTTACAAGATTTTCAAACTTTCCTTCTCTCAAATACTCGTCCAAACATTGTACTCTTTCATTATAGAGGGAATCAACTTTTGTAATATCACATACATCTTGTATTCGTTGCTTGATTTTTTCGATAGATCCACCCTCAGGAGAAATACCTGATTTGATTTGGCTAACAATATTATTTGACGTATATTTTGTTGCTTGATACGCTTTGTGCTTACGACAATCATTAAATAGTGACTGTTTAGCCTTTTCCAAACAATCTTCTTCTGCACAAAATTCATTTTTGGCAGCTTCGAGCAGCACTAAATCCATAAGTACATTTTCAACTTCGACCACTTTTAGTGCATATATTTTCTCATTTTTCAGTGCAGAAATCTGGGCTTCCGTTTTGTAATCCCAATCTATTATTCCAATAGCATAGTGGGTGGTATCTCCAAAAGTCCTATTATATGTCTTGGTTAAATAAATAACCTCCTCGTGACCACCGGCAGGAACAATTTTGTAATTTGGAAACAATAAAGGATATAGTATGGACTCTACACTTGTTTCTGTCCCTTCGCAATAAAGGATGGGCCTTTCGAGGAAGGCGTTTATACGACTTCCTGTTAGCTTACGAATAGCTTCAAGTTTCTCTTCCTCGTACAACATGGCTTTACCACTATCATTCAGCTTCAACATCTTTATCTGATTTTGATCTGCAACATCAATAAAGGTAGGTGAATGTGTAGCAATAACAATTTGACGATTAGGGTATTCTCCCATCATTGAATACAGATTTTTCTTTCGTATTTCATGCAAATGAGCATCAGGCTCATCCATAAGAACCAATGTTTTTTCGTCCGAAAGAATTTCAAGAACTGTCTTTACAAGGATAAGTTTCTTTTCGCCTTCGCTCAATTGCTCGACGGTAATATCATCATCGATCCGGATAATGATATCCCTAATGATTTTTTCATTCTTAGGCATATATGCTTGCGTCAAATTTTGAAAAACTTCCGTATCTGTTACGCCGTTTTCAGCAAGAAGCTTATTTTCATGTTCATCCACAAGTATATCACCATTTTCATCTGTCAACACACTGTAAAAAATATTATTGCGCAAATCTTCTAAGCTGTACTCGATTTTGCTTTTGTGATCAGGATTGATTCTGTCTATAAAAGTTTTTAACAGCTCATTGATATCATCAAAATACTTAAAATTAAATCTCAGTTCTATTTTTGCAATTGAAGTTATGCTAAGATCATTTTCGATGAACGGCTTCAGAGTTTCATTCTTAGATAAAAGCAAAGTCAATAGAGCTACATTCCAATAATATTTGTTAATCAGCATCAAGCGCATTCGTTCTTGATGTTGATTTGTTTTAATCCGTTTTATGTACGCCTTATAGTATGATTCATAAAACGAAGTCCACAACCGATCTTCTTCGCCACTATATAAACCGATTATATTATTAGGTGCATTTTCTTCAATAAAATACTCTCTACGTTTGAATTTTGGACCATAACAACGAAGAAATCCATCAGTCCGTTCAATTTTGCAATTGACCTCATTCAAGGTATATACTAATTTGTAATCGCACTTAATTTTTCTACTATCTTTTCCTTTGAATAGGTCATGAAAAATACCACTGATAGCTTCTAATACATTACTTTTACCTGAACCATTATTACCCACAAGCATAGTGAGACCATTGCCAGCCTCAAAATCAATCGTCAAGGGAGACAGATTTTTATATTTCTCAATATATAGGCTTTTAAGCTTCACCAAAAACCGCCTCCTCAAATTGACATTTGGCAAGTAAAATTAATTCTTTAGATTCTTTCTTCTTGACGTCTATTTGAATTCTTTTGCTTTCAATAGTTTTTACGATTTCTTTTTGAACTGCAAGTGTTGGAACAATAAGATCAGCATTTAAATACTCTTGCCCGTTAATATTGGGCTGCCCAAAGATACGCTGATTATTTTTAACCCAAGACTTAAATAGCGATGATTTTGTGTAGTATAAAACATATTCTGGAACCACCACCTGGGGATTAAGAATGTATTTTACTAAGTATCCTGCAAAAATACACTTACCCATGTTTGGTTTATATAAAAATGTTTTTCCAACGGTATTTCCCGATCTTGCAATTAAAAAATCGTTCTCTTCTAAAAGATATTTTTCTTCAACAACTTCAGCAGAAACAAAATCATCATTTAAAGAGCCGTCTTCATTAATATCTGTAATTCGAATATACCTAACATCAGATTTCTTTTTTATTCCTTTGCAGTTTGCTCCATAAATAGGCTTTCCTTTTACTACGGAGCCGAATTTAGAAAAAGAGTATTTCAAAGATATATATTGAGTCGTCTGAGACCATACATCCCACCGCGAAAGAACCGAATAATTGATTTGATGTATTAATGATCCATTATTTTTCTGAATGTCTTCTACTCTTACACCAAGTGTATTCAAAAAATACTCATCGATACTTTTCTCCAACTGGGCAATTTCTTGATCCTTCTGCACAGATTCATTTATCAAACTATTATATTTATCTAATAACTCTTTTTGAATCTCTAAGGGCGGCAATGCAATTTTTGACCTTAAGAAATCTTCTTCATCAACTCGTTGCCTATTGGTAGTTCCACTGCTTTGTGTTTCCCAATATTCTTGAAATCGCTTGGATGACAATACAAGCATCAAATATTGAGGAAGCGCATTATTGACATTAAACAACCAAAAATCGTTTGTAACAACAGCTCCATCGAGTTCCTTCGGGACTATGCCAAAGGCGCCATTTCTTGCATCAATTCGAGAAATGATAAGTTGTCCTTCTCGGGCAATAAATTGCCTTTTTGTCCCTATATCTTTGCCGTAAAGTTCGTCACGCTCAATAACGCCCTGTCCGTAAAGACGCACAGTTATGCGCCTATAGCGCTTTTTGTCCTCAATAACAACAGGTTCCTTAATCCTTTTCAACACACATGAGAGAGGAAGCAATGGATATGAGGATTTGATTTTCTTTAGAAGGGCAGAACTGGCACTCCATCTGCTTAAATCAACAAAGCGAACAAAATTCAATACCTGTTGTTCTGATGTTCGCATCTTAAAGCACCTCCTCACCCTCGTGTGGTGTAATTCTCTTTATAGAACCGTCGCTATACGAATAATCAAACTTTGTTTTGTGTTCTACCCAAAGATTATGGGTAGTCTTATATTTTGAATATTCTTCCTGCAACTGTGGTAACTGGTTGCCTGCAGAAACAGCTCCTGTCGATGTTATGCCGGCGTCTTCAACAACAGCAATTGGAATTTCATAATCAAAATATTCCTTGGTCAATGGCTTAGCTTCTTCAACAATTCTCTTTTCAATATCGCTAAGTTCTTTCAAATATGCGCCAATTAAGGCTTTGACCTTCAGTTTTTTTGCTTTTTCAGTCTCTATCTTTTCTTTAAGCACGTTGATTTCACCGATATATTTTTGACGGATCTCACCTTCTGCTTTGGTCTTGGCCCCCAAATACTGCAATTCTTCTTCCTCGGTAAAACGCTTAAAAAACACAAGGCTGGGCTTAACGGTAGCACCGGCGGCAATAAATACATCCTGTGGGATAGAGCAAATGAGGATGATTTTTGCTTTACCTTCAAAATATTCTCGGATTTTCTGTAGGTTAGATGTATTGAGTACACCTTCGGGCAGAACCATGCCCATGCGCCCACCCTTTTTCAAGAGCTTTAGACAACGCTCCATAAACAGAACTTCGGTCAGTCCGGACATTGACCCCACATCGTAAAGGGACAATAAAGATTTCCCAATATGGTCATTGACTTGCTTAAGTGCATTTTTGTAAGCATCACCGTATTTTGCCTTGTATTTAGCAATCAGTACTTCATCTGTAAATTTGTCAGCTTCGCTAATCTTCTGACTCTTGTCAATACGAGCGCCAAAAGGTGGGTTGGTGAGAATAACATCGAAACGTTCCTCAAAAATTCCATTTACATTCAGCAGACCGTCATGGTGATACACGCCGCCATGTCCATCGCCGTGCATAATCATATTCATCTTAGAGGTTCTTGCCATTCGAGGGTTAGCATCCGTTCCATAAATGCAATTATGAGACAAATTATACATACGACTGCCTTCGACCTGTGTATCCAACTCTTTATTCAGCTTTGCCTGCATTGCTTCAATGCGTGCGTTAATAGCGAGTTGCTCCTTTTCGGAAAGAGTATCATAGTTATCGCCTTCAAGTTCAGCACGCAGCTTGACTTTAGCGTCCCTGACTTCTTCTTCAATCTGTTCTCTTACATACTCAAAGGCTTTGATCAAGAAGCCGCCGCTACCACAAGTGGGGTCACAGATAGTTTCCCCTTCTTTGGGGTCCAGAACATGGGTCATAAAGTCAACAATCGTGCGAGGTGTAAAGAACTGTCCAAGTTCGCCTCGGAAGGTTGTTCCTAAAAATTGTTCAAATGCGATACCCTTAACATCATCCTGAGTGTCGGATAGGTTGTAGGTTTGTAGTTTTTCAAGGATCTGTTCAAAGCTGTTTTGACGAATTTTGATAGACTCATTTTCATCAAATAAATGGTCTTCTCTAAACATATCCTTTGTGTCATTAAACATGATTTGCATGTATGGCAAATCGACACCCTGTCTCTTTAAAGTCGGCCGAGTGTACTTTTCATAATCTTCTTCTAATTGCTTGTATTTTTTGAGCGTAAATACTTCACTACCATTCTTATCACGCTCGTAACGAATCTTCATAAATAAGATTTTGCTGATTTCGTCAAAAGCGGCTTCAGGAGATAGCTTGTCGTTATTTCGGATAATATTGTGGCAGGTTCTAAGCATTTTCGTGAATTCTTCTCGTGTAAATGCTTTGGTTTGTTTTTTTATTGCATCGATTTTCTTTTTGTCTAAGATATCATCATAATGAGGTATCGTTACAATTTGAGTAAAAGCATCTCGTTTGTTCGGAGCTTTCTCCATATCAACAGCGTAGAAATGTGTTTCCTTAGAATTATGCAAAATTAAAAACTGTGCTCTTAATTTTGCGGCATACTCCGCACCTTGATAAAAATCCTCTAACCTAATTTTGACTTCTTCTGCCTTGCATTCTACGACTATAAAAGCATTATAATCGTTGCTTTTCTTTTCCTCATTTTCATAAATAACTATGTCTGCTCTTGTTGAACGGACACCTCTCGTTTTTAAATCCGGGCTGTATTCTTCTGCCATCAACTCAATTGGATATCCAAAATCATTTACAAGTTTACATATGAAATTTTGGCGCACTTCCTCTTCGGGGGTGCATACTAAATCCTTTTGTCTAATAAAAGAATATATTTTTCCATTAGTTTTCCTTATTTCTAAAGTGCTCATAATAACCTCCACATCATTCCATCAACGTTTTTAGCACCGCCAGGATTTGGTTATACTCAATATCCTGTGCATACGCAAACTGCTTGCGATATTTCTCCCACATGGAGCGCAACTCCGGACTTTCTTCGATGTTATGAAGAATACCAGGAACATCCGCAATCTGCTGAGTCGTACCACGGTGGTTTGCAGTTGCTTTCAGCGCATCCGCAAATACAGCCCTATCGAATCTCTGTGTCGTGGTCAGTATATAGGCATCGTAAAAATCTCTTGGGCGGGTATTGAACACGCCGCGCCGCAGAATGGTTTCCACTTTTTCGGCCATAACGGTTTCAATGTTATATGCCCACAGCTCGTAGGATTTCTCGTCATCGAAGATTTCAGAGAAACTGTACTGCACCGCATGGGGTGTAATCGCATCACCGGTGGACACATCAATACTGAGTGGCGTCAGCAGCGTATCAAACCTTGCGTTCAGCATGACGCGATAACCGCCATAAATGTCATCTTCACGGATGGGAGAGATCGTGCCGATCTCAAAATCTACGCCATCATCAAAGGGGGTGGCACAAATCTGCTCCAACGCACTGCGGATCGCCTCCGGTGTAAGGGGCAAATTCTTTAATGTCGTATCCAGATCCATGGTGGCCCGGTTATCCAAACCAACGATGGCGGCCACCAGCATACCGCCCTTTAACACAAACTTCTCTTTATACTCAGAAGCCGAAAGACGGACAAACAGCCGCTCAAACATATAATTCTGCAAAATGACCTGCGCCGGGATATTCTTCTGTTTTGCGATGTTGCGGATCTTTGCTTTCAAACTCATTGCTTTACTCACAGAAGCACCTCCAGATACTGACGCAAAACATTGGATACCCGCATCTTTTTTGCGTAAGAGTTTAGTTTGTTCAAATCCTTCTTCGGATTTGCCGCATACAGCTTCAGCGCTGCGAGAAACGTCTCTGTCCCTAATTTATTGCGGCTGCGAATCACATCACAAATGGTACGCTCAAGATCATATACAGGAACATTGTTCCCGGCCGGCGTTCTCAGCGTTGATAGACCGAGTTCAAACAATTCCGGCTTGATGTAATACACTTTGCATTCAGATTTAATTGCAGAAGATGGAATACACCCAGAGGGTGCAGTAACCGTATGCTCAAATGGGGTACGGTCAGAAATTCCATGAAGGTAGAGCGCCGTCTCATGCGAAAAAATAATATTTTCAGAGCGCTTGCTGATCGACAGCAGTTCATCCTGCATATCATCAGGCAGAATGTACTGCCCTTTTACAATTCGATGAATTTTATCTTCTTTGCACAGCTTATAAAGCATCGCTTTGGAGATCCCATGCTGTGCCGCTATTTTGGTTTCAATGATCCCACCATGCGCCTTGGCAATGGCAGCCAATTCCGTCACGTAATCCATATACTCACCTCTCGGTCGGAACAAATCAATAATATTGTATATATAATTACGATTAAAGTCAACAAAATTTATTAACCATCGTTCAGAACGGTGATTGCCAACAAAATAGAAGTAAGTAAGAAACGCAAGAGATTCTCTTGCGTTTCTTACTAAGTTCGTGTTGTCCCTGCAAAGCCTACCGCTTCAAGCGGTTTCCTCGTTTGGCTTTCTAAAGCATATTATGCGCCGCTGTAGTCAATATAAAGTTTTATCGTCAGCCATTCGGACTGAACTGTCAAGTATCTCTTGACCGTTCAACCTTGTAGAAGAAATCACACCTGATCCAGTTTCGTCACATATTCAACATCACTTATGTTGCCTGCTAAATACTCCGCCTTTAGTTCTTGAATATATGCCACCTGACGGTGCCATTTCTCTGCACTGAGTGTCTCCCGCAGCTTCCTACTCTTCAGTCGGCCATACGCTTTTGCATATTCACGGTAGGCAAAGTCCTTGCCGTTCTTCTCCCGCTCTTTTTTGTGAGCGCCAACCTGACGGCAAGTGCGGGTCATCTCTCCCGGCGCTACCCGCTGACAGTACACCGTGTCGTATGCGCCGATCGCCAAAAACCACTTGCCGCAGTTGTGACAGAGCCGTGGAACATTACCCACTGCCATGCCACGGTACAGATCCATATACAGAAAGCTGATCAAGTCCTCAAAGGTCATCCGCTCTGCCATAAACGGCTGCCCCGTCTTCTTGTCCCGCTCCACCACAAAGGAGATGCTCACCGGGAAGTTGAGCCTACGCTCATTCATGTACGCGAGATCCTCTTCGTCCTCCGTCTGCATATAGATCTCCCGGAATGACTCCATACACGACTCATATGCCGCCGCATACGCCTCCGCTCTGCGGGAGGGCAGCTCCTCAAAGTAGTCGGTCAGCATGTCATCCGTGTCGTACCAAAACCGCTTGAGGTCATCGGCCAAGCGGTCATACATTCCATGCCAGCGCCGCAGCATCTCATTCTCTGCCGTCCCGACCGTGAGCATCCGATCAAGTTTCTGCTCGTCACTGCGCAGCTCACGGACAACACCGCTGACCGAACTCCCTCGGCCATCCCGGTACGGGATCTTATTGTACAGCGGAAGTTGCCTGACAAGTTCCCAGGCACGGTTCAACTCCTGAATCGCCATCCCCGCGCTGGACACTGTCCGCGCAGTCAAAAACATATCAAACTCTTGGCTGGCCCGTTGGGTCAGCCTTTTTAATTCCTTGAAAAACACAGCGTCCAATTCCATGGCCTCTGCCGCAAAGTATCCCAGCGGATATTCTTCACCTGCCACGATGCTGCTCTTCTTCCCGAACAGCACATCAAACCGTTCAAAGAAGTGGTCGTTATAGTAGATCATAGTTTCCCTCACTCTGTTTCCGATGGACTTTAAGTTGTGTACCCAACAACCGCCGGAGCTATTGCGCACGGTATTCTGAATATGCTATGCTCTAATTGCACCCGATAGATAACAAAAAGCCAATCCGGTTCAATCTGAAGAAACCTAAAATCAATTCAGAAGAAAAGAAGGTGATGAACATGGTCTGCTGAAAAAGGAAAGCCGCCAAACTGCTGCAACAGTCCGGCGGCGTGTCGCGTTTCGGAAAACGCAGACTCCATCTGCAACCAGTCTAACAGAGAGGCCTCCGAAACGCAATCAATTTTTTCTCTGAATCTAATTCATGGAGGTAACTGTTTTGAAATCATCTGTCTACAAGAGCTACGATGAACTGCCGCTGTTCCTCAACTCAGATACAGTGGCAAAGACGCTGGGCATTGCGCCATCCAGCGCATACGAGCTGATGCACGAAAAAGATTTTCCCACTCTGCGCGTCGGCAGCCGCATGGTGGTCCCGAAGGAAAAGTTTGTTCAGTGGGTGGAGGAACACACGAAAGGCGGTGACCGCGCATGAGAAGAACGAAACCGCCTGTGGGTTGGGAGCACGTGAAAAACTGTTTCCCCGTCCCCAACGAACTGCTCGAATTCGATCTTCCCGGTGGAGCCATCGCGGTCTACATCTATCTGCTGCGTCACGCAGACCGCAGGACCGGTCAGTGTCATCCAAGCACAGCGACTATTGCTAAGAAGCTGCACTACTGCCGAAACACCATCGCAAACCATGTCCGACTGCTGGAGGAGCGCGGTCTCATCGTCACGGAGAACACGGAGATCATCACGAAGCGGGGCATCAAGAAAAACGGCAACCTGCTCTCCACCCTCGTTCCCATACACGAAGTCACGCAGGCATACTACGACCAGCAGTTCGCAAAAGCAGACCTTGCGGTTGCGCAGCAGAAAGCAAAAGCAGAGGCTGAGAAGCTGGGCTTCCAGTTCGTCCCGGCAGGCGATGAACAGAGCGCATGAGCACCCCGTGTTTGCCCCTGTGTGCCGCTGTGTACGCCCCTATGGGGCTGGGTGGAGTCCCAGCCCCGGCGAGGGGTTTCAAGCAGGTTTTCCCCGCTTTTCGCAGGGGTTCGGAGGACGAAATAAGAAGCAGGATAAAGGCAGGGGTCGCAGGCAACCCCTGCGGGAGCCACTTCTGCCCGCAGTGCGGGCAGTTACGGGGGCTTTTACGGTGTCCTGAAATAGGGTCAAAAACAGAGAAGTGCTATCACTTCTGTGGTCGTTATCCCCAAACACTTACTGCCACAATGAAAAATTAGGGGTCATGCCCCGGAAAGGAGCCTATTTTGAGCAAGAAAGAGGAATTTGCCCTGTACCTGACGCCGGAGAAAAAAGCGGTGCTGGAACGCCGCTACCGGGAGGATGAGAGTCGCAGTCTCACGGCCTTCATCGAACGGGCCGTCGACTTCTATCTGGACTACCTCAGCGCCAACGACGCCGGACTGTTCCTCCCCACCTCCATCAAGTCCTATGTGGACGGACGGCTGGGACAGATGGAGGACCGGATGTCCTCTCTGCTGTACAAACATGCAGTGGAACAGGATATGGTAGCCGGTATCCTGGCGGACGCCTATCAATTCAGCGAGGAGGATCTTAAGCGACGCCGGGCGGAGAGCATCAGCAATGTGAAGAAAACCAACGGCCGTGTCTCCCTGGACCAACGGGTGCGGGAAGTCTGGGAGGAGGGAGATGAGTGGCAAGACTGATCGTCAAGAGTCCCTACTACAAGTGCGGCGGGAACACCTCCTTCAGCGGCTACCTGCGCTATATCGCCACGCGGGAACGGGTGGAACTGCTGCCGGATGACCGTCCACCCACCCGCAAGCAGGAGCAGTTCATCACCAAACTGGCAAACGATATTCCCGGCACCAAAGATCTGTATGAGTACGGAGACTATCAGGCACACCCCATCAAGGCCAATGCCTCTGCGCTCATCACCATGGTGCTGGAGTCCAACTGGGACAAGCTCTCCAACATGGAGGGCTACGCCGGGTACATCGCCACCCGACCGAGGGCGGAGCGGCTGGGTAGCCACGGTCTGTTCGGCGACGATGATGCAGTCTCTCTGGATGGAGCGATGAACGAGTTGGAGAACTACACCGGAAATGTGTGGACCCACATCATATCCCTGAAGCGGGAGGACGCGGTGCGGCTGGGCTACGACAACGCCAAGGCGTGGCGAGATCTCCTTCGGACTCACTGCGGCGATGAACATCCCGCCCAACGACTTCCGGTGGTACGCTGCCTTCCACGATGAGGGTGACCATCCCCATGTCCACATGATGACGTGGTCTGCAAAGCCGAGGCAGGCGTACCTGTCCAAAGACGGTATCCGGCAGATCAAGTCTGAGCTCACCAACGATATTTTTAAGCAGGAACTGCTACACCTCTATGAGCAGAAGTCTACATCCCGTGACGAACTGGTGCGCGAGGCCCGGAAAGCCATGCTGGAGTTGGTACAGGTGATGAAAGAGGGTATCTGTGACCACCCGGAGGCCGAGCAGCTCATGTTGGAGCTGGCGTTGCAACTGGAAACAGTCAAGGGCAAGAGGTCCTACGGTTACCTTCCAACGTCACAGAAGAATCTGGTGGACCGGATCGTGGATGAGATGAAACGGCTCCCCAGTGTCCGCGACTGCTATGACCAGTGGATGGTCCTCCAGGGCAAGGTGGATGGGTACTATCACGATAAGCCCAGAAAACGAAAAAGGTTGTCACAAGAGAAAGCATTCAGACAGATCAAAAACGCCGTCATCAAGGAGGCAGAGAACATCCGGCAGTGCAATCTGTTCTTTGAGGACAAGGGGGTAGAACAGGCGGCTGAGCCGGAGGAATTCCGAAACGCTTCCTATGGCTACGAAAGCCTTCGGGATACAATCCGGGATGAGAGCTTGACACTGGTGGAGCGCAGCGAAGCTGTCGATGAAATGAACGAGCTGGCCCAAAGCGGTGACAAGTACGCGCAGTACCTCATGGGAAAGCTGTGGCGGGACGGTCCATTGCTGACGCCGGACTGGGTGAACGCCCGGTACTGGTTTCAAAAGTCGGCGGAGCAGGGACACACCTATGCGCAGTACGCCCTGGGCAAACTCCAGCTCTCTGATGATCCCGAGGTGCATGATGTGGAGGATGGTATCCGTTGGCTGAAGCGGTCCGCCGAAAGAGGAAACCACTTCGCCGCCTACCGGCTGGGCAAAGAGTATTACAGAGGGAAAAATATCGGACGAAGTCTGACTACGGCGGCGAAGTGGTTTGAGCGTGGAGCACAGGCTGGTAATCAGTACGCGCAGTATATGCTTGGCAAGCTGTATCTCATGGGCCAGGGTGTGGAGTACGACAAAGAGCTGGGTGCATACTGGCTGAATCGGGCGGCGGAGCAAGGCAATGTCTACGCGGAAGCCCTTCTCCAACATCAGGACAGCGGCAGGCCGCCCCATGTGTTCCTGGGCGTCACCCGTCTGCTCCACCACATGAGCAGGATCTTTCAGGAACGATCCCTGCCCCGGTCTGGAACAGGGTTACAGGTGGACAGCAAGATCCGGCAGAGAATCAAAGAGAAGAAGATCGCCATGGGGCACAAGCCGGACGACCATGAAGATCCTGAGCTGACGCAGAGCGGCATGGGCGGCATGACAGGGTATTGATAGGACCAGAGGATGGTATCACATTTTGATACCATCCTCCAAGACCGCCAAATGATAAATCTTTGATAACTCTGCGCATTTGCTGTGGCTATTTTCCGTTTCTGTGGTATGGTGTGTTGCTGACAAGGAGAGGAGGTACACATCATGCGAGAAACACTGGAAGACCTGTACTACGGGAACATCACGCCATACGACCGCCAGATCCGTTTCGACACATCCCTGATGAAAGCGATGGAGCAGTCTCAGGAATGCGAGGAGCAACTCACCAAACTGCTGGAGGGCGAAGCCCACAGTCTGCTGCTGCGGCTCATCAACGCGGAGAACGAGATCGGCAGCACGCTGGCTCTGGAAAATTTCATCCTGGGCTTCCGTCTGGGAGCGCGTCTGATCCTGGAAGCGCTGGACGAGGACGATGGCAGTCTGGTGGAACTGCTCCGCAGAGGCGGCCGAAGGGAGGAACAAGGATGACCACGAACCAACTGCCCATCCAACGCTGCCGCTACTGTGGCAGTGAAGATCTTGGAATGGGATGGCAGCACGGCGAGGGGATCGTCACCTTCAAGAAGCACGGTATCCTGGGCAACCGGATGCGCTGTCTGATCTGCCGCCGCTGCGGCGCGGTACTGTTCCAATAGGTGGCTGAGCCACACAGGTTCCCGCCCATCCGGTAGGCCACGCAAATCCTGCGACGCAAATCAAAGATAAAAACCTCGGAGGTGAAAAATAACATGGCAAAGCGAAGACCGTCCGGTGACGGCATGGTACGAAAACGGGAGGATGGCCGCTGGGAGGGGCGCATCGTGGTAGGCCACAAGGAGAACGGTGAACCCATCTTCCGCTACATCTACGCCGACACCCAAAAAGAACTGACTGCCAAGCTCCGGCAGAATATCACCGCCTATCAGGGTGTGGATCTGACGGAGGAGTGCAAGATGACACTCTCGGAGTGGCTGGACAGATGGCTGGGGCAGATGGAATCTGTTCTCCGGCCAGGTACCATAAATCACTACCGCAGGGATATGGAGCACCACGTCACGCCATACCTGGGCCAAAAGAAGCTCACCCAGATCACCGCTTCTGATTTAAGAAAACTGTATGACGATCTCAAAAAGCAGGGCAGAGTCCATCTCCGCCCAGGACAGAGCCGTGGGCTATCCACAACCACCGTCCACGGCATCCACACCACCCTGCACCATGCGCTGAAGTCCGCGGTAAACCAACGGCTGCTGCCCCACAATCCTGCCGACCACGTGGAGCCGCCCAAGGTGGCCCACAAATCCATGACCATCCTGAATGAGGAACAGCTGGACACCTTTCTGGCGGCAGTGGAGCAGGACCCCATCTGGAAGGACTTCTTCTACACGGAGCTGACTACCGGCCTGCGGCTGGGTGAGATCTGCGGACTCATGTGGTCTGACTTCGATCCCAGGAAAGGAACGCTGAATATCAGCCGTACCCTCCACAAGGAACAGGGCGGGCGGCTGGTGACGGGCAACACCAAGACTTACGCCGGAACCAGAAAAATCGTCCTGCCACCCACTACATTGGAGTTGTTGTCAAATCGTAAGAAGTACTCCTATTCTGTATGGATCTTTCCCAACCCGCTCAAACTCGAAGCACCCATGAACCCCAGCACTGCTTATCATCAACTGAAAAAGATCCTTGAAGAACACAATCTGCCTGACCTCCGATTTCACGATCTCAGGCACACCTTCGCCACCCACGCTCTGGCCAACGGAGTGGACGCCAAGACCCTGTCCGGCATCCTGGGCCACACCAAAGCCAGCTTCACGGTGGACACCTATACCCACACCACCACAGATATGCACCGGAAAGCCGCTGAAATTGTTGGCGGTTTCCTAACTGACTACCTGGGAGAGGAGATGGCTCCATGGCAAAGCGCAGAAACCGCGGCGACGGCAGTCTCCACCTGAGAAAAGACGGACGCTGGGAAGGCCGGTATGTAGTGGGCTACGATGACAAGGGCCTGCCGGTCACCAAAAATGTTCTCGCCAAAACCAAGCCGGAGTGTGCGGCAAAGCTGGCACAGCTCCGGGAAACACTGAAAGAGCCTGTGCCGGACCAACCTAAACCCGGAATCTTACTGGCCGATTGGCTGAACCTCTGGTATCAAGGGTACAAGAAACCGAATCTCCGCCCCAATACTCAGATGTCCTATGAGCGGCGAATTTACCAACACATAACCCCTGCTCTGGGACAAATCCAGCTGGACAAGCTGACCACCGCAGACATTCAGGAATTTTACGCCAATCTCAAGAAAAATGGCCGGTTGCTTCGCACCGAGCTCTATGGCGAAGGTCTCTCCGACCAAACGGTTCGAGGCATTCACACCACCCTCCACGCCGCGCTGGACAAGGCCGTGGAGGAAAACCTGATCTTCCGAAACCCTTCAGATGGATGTCAACTCCCCTCTGCCAAGCCCAGAGAAATGAAGGTCCTGACGCCGGAGGAAATTCAGCGGTTACTGATCCAGGCCAGAGAGGACAGGTGCTATGAACTGCTCCTGCTGGAGCTGTCCACTGGTCTGCGCCGGGGTGAGATCTGCGCCCTCCAGTGGAATGACCTGAATCTTAAAACGGGAGCGCTCCAAGTGGAACGGCAGGTCCACCGGGTGCGAGGGGAACTGGTGGTATCTCCGCCAAAAACCAAGACAGGCCGGAGGACTGTGCTCCTCCCAGCTCCAGTACTCCATGTGATGGAAGAATATCGAAAGACTGTCTACTCCAGATGGATGTTCCCCTCGCCAGTCAAGGAGGACTCCCCCATGGACCCCGCGGCAGTGCGAAAGCGGCTGTCCACTGTGCTGAAACGGGCCGACTGCAAAAGACTCCGCTTTCATGATTTACGCCACACCTTTGCCACTGCTTCCCTGGAGCACGGTATGGACGTCAAGACCCTTTCGACCATCATCGGCCATGTGTCCAGCAGCACTACCCTGAATATCTACGCCCATGTGACGGACGAGATGCAAAGGACTGCCGCAGCCAAGATCGACCGCGGGATCGTCAAAAGCGAAGTCGCCCAAGAGGTTGACACGGCGCCAAGAAACCCGCCGCCCTCCACCTTCCAGCCCTACAAGGGTCAGCGCCGCAAGCCCGGCACCGGCTGTGTCAGCCAGATCAACGAAAACCTCTGGGAAGGACGGTACTCTCCCAGGCTCCCCAACGGCACTCGCCTCGCACGAAATGTCTATGCCCACAGTGAGGAAGAATGTGAGCAGAAGCTGTCCCAGCTAATCCGGGAGATGAAGCAGGAGATCGCTGCCATGAAAGCACAGGCAAAGGCTGGCTGAAAAGCACAGGGCTCCGGCGGGATAGCACCGCCGGAGCCCTGATTTTTTCTGTCTGTGGCTTGTTCTGTGGTCAAAGGCCTGATTGCAAATTTCAAGCAAGCCAAAAAGTTGCGAAAAGCAAAACAAAACCGCCCTTTCCAAACGAAAAGAGCGGGTTTTGTGGAGCTGCTATCCGAATTTGAACCGGAGACCTCATCCTTACCAACTGATTGGAAGGACGAGGTTTTCTGCTTTCCAGACCTTTTGTGTCCTCTTTTGTCCGGAACGCCGTGCTCTCCGGCACTCTTTCGTCCATTGGTTCCGTCCGCTCGTTTCCCCGTGTGGGTCACGGTGTGGGTCAGCCAAAAAGAACTTTTGAAATATAGCGCATCATTAAAGAATGCATATATTTGTTGATTGGAATCTTTCAGTTCGTCAAAGACAGACTTCATCGTAAACTATCTCATTATTAGTATAACTCCATCATGTGACTTAGTCAACCAAATAAGCAAAAATGGCGCCCATTTGCAGCTTCAAATCGCCTGCTCAGAAATTGCGCCGGTATAAACAAAGGAAAGGCCGTGCGGGCAAAAAGCCGAGCCGGGAGCGGGCAAGAATATACATACGTCATCAACTGGAAGGCTTGCCTGAAATAAAACAAGCCCCCATGATAAGTAGCATCATGGGGGCTCCGTATTGTTTATTATACCGACCTCATCCGAGCCAGTTCTATCTTTCCGGACATCCGGCTTTTATCCGGATTCCCCGTCGCTCTGTGCCAGTTTCTTCTGACGTTGCGCCTTGACCACTCTATGAATGGAGAAGGGGCCCAGGATCAGGATGGGAATATACCACACCGGCAGGCGGCAGGCAGAATTGATCTCATTGACCGTAGTTAGGATCCCGTCCAGCCCCAGGGTGGAAAGCGCAGTGGCCGCACCGAAGAACACTACAATAATGATGATCCTACAGAGCAGATCGCTGTTGATCTTTTTCTTCAGCAGGGGAAGGTATCTGGCCTGGGCACCGCCGGCCATGCCGCCGGCCGTAGTGATGTAGGCTAGGAACAGTACCAGGTTGTAGGCAATGATCAAAATGACATAGAGGGGCCCGGTCAGCTTCTGGATGATACCCAGGGTGGGGAGGGCCAGCTCCAGAATATCGGGATAGAATGCCATCAGGCTCAGGAAAGAGGCCAGCATGGCGCCGCAGTTCATCACAAAACCCAGTCCAATGAACTTGACCGTCTCCTTGCGAGACTCAAACTTGCCAGCCATGACTGTTAGCGCCTGGAACGCACCCAGCTGCACCAGGCCATAGGTGAAGCCGGATTTGAATAGAGCGCCGAAGGAACTGTCCTCCACGATCGGCGCGCCCAGATCTGTGGTCAGGGCCTCCACCATGTGGGGGAAGCCATAGATGATACCCACGATACACACGGCGAAAAACATAAAGATGAGGGGGGCGCTCAACTTGCCCAACCGCTCCAGAATGTTCTTGCCAAAACAAAGGATGACTACCATCAAGGCGATAAAAAAGGCACAGCCGACCCAATAGGGCAGACCGAACAACTGATCCATCTGGGAGCCGCAGCCGGCCACACAGGAGCCCAGGATGGAGATGGAGGACATAAAGATCAGCACATCCCACAGAAAAATCGCGATCTTACCCACCACCGGGTTATCCCAATAGATGGACGCGCCCACGTCACGGTAGCTTTTGGCCTTGATCAGGCGGCTGTATTCCAGGCCGACATACATGAACAGACAGTTAGCGACCCACGCGATAACGGGGACGATGGCGCCGATGGTGCCGTACTGGGCCACATACAGCTTGACCTGGGCGCCGGAGGCGAAGCCCGCCCCGCAGTGGAAGCCAAACCACATGAGCGCCGCCAGGACGTACATAGGTGTCTTTTTTTTCATTTGACAATCTTCTCCCTAAAATAATCTCTCAATCTTCTATCTATGCGCATCTTTCCGAGAGCTGGTCCAGGTGCCGGTTCCAAAAAATACACAGATGTCCAGGGACACCATGACCAGATTCAAAACGTAGAAGATAAACACGTAGGTGATATTCCCGCTCGCCAGCTTTCCACAGATGCCGAATGCATACCCAATGGCGATCAGGCACTCAAAGAGCAGGCTCTTCCCCTTCGCGGTGCGGGAGGTGATCGATTTGTACAGAGATAATGGCCAGGACGCGCCGAAGCAGATCACCATGGCCGCCTCCAAAATGCTGCTCATTCCCCCAAACTCCCTTTATTCCCGGATCTGCAGCTTTTCGTAAATCAGCCCCCGGTTAGCCTCCGCTGCATTGCCTACCTGCTCGAACACGCTGTTTCCTTTGGCGTCCATGGCTACAAACAGGGGACCGTATTGATCCGCCTGCAGTTCCAGCACATTCTTGGACCAGCTCTTCTGCGGCCAGTGCTCCTTGATGATGTCCACCACATGGGGCGTATAGATGGCAGAACAGCCGCCCACCACCGACAGGTATACGCAGCCGCACTCCTGCATGGCGTCCAGCACCGTCCGGTCCATGCCGCCCTTGCCGATGATGGCCCGGACGCCTGTCCTCCGGATGATCTCCGGGGTCTGACGGTTAAATTTCATGCTGGTGGTGGCCCCGATGGCTCGAAAGTCATAGACTCCCGACTCATCTTTGCGATAGATGGTCCCAGTGTGGTAGATCACGCCGCCATCCAAGTCCAGCGGAGAGGGCTCCCCCCGCCGGATTGGCTCCATCAGCCGTTCAAAGTGGCTGTCAAACATCATGGCGTACACGGTACCGCTGAGGTAGACCACATCGTCCAGTTCCAACGCACGGATCTGCTCCACGTCCAGCGGAGTATGCAAATAAACAGTCTTGCCCATAGCGCTCCTCCTAAACCTGCTCCACGGTGCCGTCGGCATACACCCGGCAGACAGCTCTTCTTCCCGGCCAGCAGTTGATGTTGACGGCTACCGGGAGCCACGGATTGTGGGCGCCGGAGTATTCGATATTTACCGCCAACACGGTGGTATCGCCTCCCATGCCCATGACGCCAATCTGGCTGAGGTTGATGGCCTCCTCCAGTTCCTTTTCCAACTGGGCATATTCCTCTTTGGGGTTGCGCACGTTAATGGGCCGCAGGGAGGCCAGGGTGGCCCGGTGTGTCACCTCGGCGGCAGTTCCGCCCACACCCACGCCGATGATCTCCGGAGGGCAGGGGTTGGAGCCGGCGCGCAGCACGGAGTCCACCACAAACTTCTTGATGCCCTCGGCGCCGGCGGAGGGCGGGAGAACCGTCATGGTGCTCCACATACCGCTGCCCGCACCCTTGGGTGCCGCCATGATCTCCATATAGTCCAGCCCGGGCTCCAGCTCAAAGTGCAGGATAGGCATGTTTTCCCCGGTATTGTCGCCCCGCTCCTCCCGGGTCAGGGGATCTACCACCATGGAGCGCATGGGAAATTCCTTCAGCGTCATCTCCCGCAGGGCCTCATCAAAGGCGTCCCTGAAGCTATCCTGATAGGGGAAGCCCAGGGATGTACGGATGTAGAAGGTGGGGACGCCGGTATCCTGGCAGATCACAGTGCCGTTGCGGGTAGCGATCTGTGCGTTTTCGATGATGATGTCCAGGTACTGCCTGGCCCGCTCATTCCGCTCTGTATCCCGGGCATTCTGGAGGCCCTCCAGGATGTCCGGCTGGATTTCGGTCAACGAGCGGATCCAGACAGCCTTAATGGCATGCTTCAGGCTCTCCTTGTCAATCATTTGGCTCATTTCTTCTATCCCTCCTCTGTCATAGCTTCTGAACCGTCTCATAGGCGCCCCAGATCACATGCAGCAGGTTACCCACAGTGGTGCAGTCCCCCACAAAGTAGGTCTCGGCCTCCGGCAGGGCTGCCTCCAACGGGGCAGGTTTGTACCCGATGGACAGGATCACCTGCTCTGCAGGGAGCGCAACCTCCTTACCGTCCACGGTGATATCCACACCGTCTGGCCGGATAGCCCTGGCGGCAGCGCCGGTATACACCTTCACTTGGTGGAATTTCAGCAGGTCCCTCAGCATATCAGAGTTCACCTTGCACAGCCCAAGTACATTCATGATGTCCTCCTGGGCTTCCACTACGGAGACCTGCCCGCCCTGCTTGGCGATGGAATAGGCCACCTCACAACCGGTCAGGCCTCCGCCGATGACCACAGTGTGTTTACAGGGCCGCTGATCACCTACCAGGTTGTCCTTGGCGTCCATCACATTGGCGCCGTCGGTGCCCGGGATGGGCAGCGTCTTGTTCACCGCGCCGCTGGCCACGATCACCACGTCCGGGCGCTTCTCCCGGAGCAGTTCCTCCGTCACCTCGGTGTTCAGATGAACCGGGATGTTCAAATCCCGCAGCTGCTTCTCATACCACTTCAGGAGCTTGCGGTCGTCCTCCTTGAAGTCCATGGAGGCGGCGGGGACAAAAGCCCCGCCCAGACCCCCGGTCTTTTCATACAGCTCCACCGGCAGGCCGCGCAGGGCACACAGCCGGGCGGCCTCCATACCGCCGATGCCGCCGCCCACCACCAGGACGTTCTTTTTCCTCTCCGCAGGCTGGATGAAGTATTTGCCCTCCTGGAGGCATTCGGGATTCAGCGCACAGGATACATTTTTCCCGTTGGTCAACCGGCCAAAGCAGCCGTTGTGGCAGCCGATGCAGGGGCGGATATCCTCCACGCGGCCCTCCCGCACCTTGGCGGCCCAGTCGTTGTCCGCCAGGAAGGGCCGGGCCATGGCTACGGCATCCACCGCGCCGCTGACCACCGCCTGCAGGGCCACGTCCGGGTTGCCCATCTTGCCGGAGACCATCACAGGGATCTTGCAGAAGTTGCGGATGTAGGCCGACTCAGGCAGGTTGCAGGCATCGGGCATATACGTGGGGGGGTGGCACCAGTGCCAGGAGTCATAGGTGCCGTTGTCGGTGTCCAAGGCGTCCACCCCGGCGGCCTCCAGCCGCCGCACCACGGAGAGGCTCTCCTCCAGGCTGCGGCCCCACTCGGTATAATCCTCGCCGGGGAGCACGCTCTGATTGAAGCCCGCCGTCTTGCTGGCCACGCTATAACGCATGAGCACGGGGAAATCCTCGCCGCAGGCCTCCTTGATGCCGCGGACCATCTCAATGGAGATGCGCAGCCGGTTGTCCAGGCTCCCGCCGTACTCGTCTGTGCGGTGGTTGTAATTGGCGATGGCAAACTGATCCAGCAGATAGCCCTCGTGGATGGCGTGGATCTCCACGCCGTCGCACCCGGCCTCCTTGGCCAGCACCGCGCTGTTGATCATCACATCCACCAGCTTATGGATCTCGTCCTTGGTCATGGCCCGGTGCTTCAGCTCGGGCTTAAACACGTTGGGCAGCTCGCTGGGTGCGATCATCGCCCGCTCGTAGTTGAAATATGGAAGGGGCAGGCCGCAATTGGCCCGCAGGCCCCGCCCCATACCCGCGCCCAGCTGCATCACCAGCTTGGAGTCGGTCTCCTCGTGGAACTGGGCCATGAAATCCTTCAGAGGGCCGTGGAAGGCGTCCTTGTCCTCATCCAGCCAGCCGGGCCTGCCCCACTTGTCCGCCAGGATGGAGAGCCCCGGGATGACCAGCCCCGCGCCGCCCTTGGCGCAGCGCAGGAAGAATTGCTTTCCGGTCTCATTGAACTTCCCGTCGCTGATCAGGGCGGTGCCGCCCATGGCACACAGGACCAGGCGCGTCGGGATGGTCAGTTTACCCACCTGGAACGGTTGAAAAAGTGCGTCGTATTTATGGCTCTGTGCTTGACTCATGTTACATTCCCCCAGCGCAGTTTTTGATCTGAGCCCTACGATTTGGATGCATCAGCTCCATCCGGCCGGCGTCACGCCAGGGCGGCGGTGAACTCGCCCTCCGTTTTGGCTTGGACCTCCTCCAGCGTAGCCCCCGGCATCAGCTCAATAAGATACATTTTGCCATCCTCAAAGCGGAACACCGCCAGCTCCGTAATCACCATATCCACCCGGCGTTTGGACGTCAAGGGGTATGTGCACTCCTTCAGGATCTTGGCCTCCCCCGTCTTGGTGGTGTGGGTCATGGTACAGATGATCCGCCCGGCACCCTCCAGCAGGTCCATAGCGCCTCCTACGCCCATGATGTCCTGGCCCGGCACAGACCAGTTGGCGATGCGTCCGGTCTGATCCACCTGGAGCACGCCCAGGACCGCCGCCCCCACATGGCCGCCGCGGATCATAGCGAAGGATTCCGCACTGTTGAAGTAGGAGGAGCCAGGCGTTTCCGACACCGGCTTCTTTCCGGAGTTTACCAGGTTGGGATCCCAATTCACCGGATCTGCAGGGCCGATGCCCAGCATCCCGTTCTCCGTGTGCATGTACACCTGATCGTCATGAATGTACTTGGGGATCAGGTTGGGGATCCCGATGCCCAGGTTGACTACCAGCGGGCCCTTCAGCTCCTGCGCCGCCCGCTTGGCGATCATCTCCTGCATTTCCTGCTTATCCACGGTCTACAATGCCCTCCTTCGTCAGTACGATGCCCGCCTTCACCACGGCATCCACATATAGGTGCGGGGTCACAATACTCTCCGGATCCAGTTCCCCCGCCTCCACGATCTCATCCACCTCGGCGATCACATAGTCTGCCGCCGTGGCCATTACGGGGTTGAAGTTCCTGGCCGTCTTGTAGTAGACCAGATTCCCCAGGGCATCAGCTTTATATGCCCGGATCAGCGCCACATTCCCACGCAGCCCGCGCTCAAGCACATACTCCCGGCCGTCGAAAGACCTGCTCTCCTTATTCTCCGCCAGCTTGGTGCCGCTGCTGGTGGAGGTGTAGAACGCAGGTATCCCTGCACCACCGGCCCGGAGCCGCTCCGCCAGCGTGCCCTGGGGAACCAGCTCCAGCTCCAGTTCCCCCCGCTTGTAGGCCTCGCCCACATCCCGGTTGCTGGTGAAGTAGGAGCCGATACCCCTGCCGATCTTCTCCTGGTTCAGGAGCTTACCCAGGCCCTTCCCGGACTCCCCCAAGTTGTTGCTCACAATGGTCAGATCCTTCACATCCGTCTGTGTGAGCCCCTCGATGAGTGTCAGCGGAGAGCCAATCAGGCCAAAGCCGCCCACCAGGATCACATCGCCGTCCTTCACGACCTTCAGGGCCTCTGCCACCGAACCCTTATATTTTTTCATCATCTGCATATCCCTTACTTCTTCTCAGATTGATACGGTGCAAACTGGGCCACCGTGGATTTCAGTGCTTTGGCGAAAATACCGGTATCTGAACTGTACATGATATATCTGGCCCCGTGCTGGATGTACATCTCCAGGTCCTGGGGATTGGTCACGTTGATGCCGCCGGCCTTGCCGTATTTCTCCGCAGCCTCAAGAACCTTGCAGGCGACCTCCACAATCCGGGGATCCTTGGACTTGCCTGGGATACCCAGAGACTGACTCATGTCAGCCGGACCCACAAACACCACGTCAATATCGGGGATCTGGCAAATCTCATCAATCTTTTCCGCCATCTCCTTGTTTTCAATGTGTACCACCACCAGGCTGCGCTCATTGGCCGCCTCCACATAGGGCTGTTCGGCCTCGTTCCAGAAGCCGAAGCGGCTGCTCCGTGTGCCCCGGGAAAGGCCCCGGGTGCCCAAAGGATAGTATTTGCAGGCCGCTGCGCTGCGCTTGAACTGCTCCACAGTTTTGAGATCGGGGATCTGTACGCCCTCCGCGCCGGAGTCCAGGGCGTGGAGAATGTGTTCCTCTGCATCAGAGGCCACCCGCACCACCGTGGACATGCCGGTGCTGTCGGCGCAGCGCACGATGTTCTCCACGCTTTCGCTGCTGATGGCGCCGTGCTCACAGTCGATGACGATGAAGTCCATCCCGGCCCAGCCCAGCATCTCTGTGGCAATGGGGCTGTTGAGTTTATAGAAAGTGCCAAATACCGTCTCGTGGTTTTTCAGCCGCTGCTTCAACGTCTCACCCATTGTGATCTCCTCCTGTCTGTCCATTCTTGGCCTGGTCAATGCCGATCAGCCAGGCCGGGTTGTCGTGCATCATGACCTTCAGCTGCTCCTCTGTGGCGCCGCACTTCTCCATCAGCAGTCCGGCAAACTTCTGCAGGCCCTCAGTGAGGGGCACGTTGGACGCCTGGCCCATGTCAGAGTCCACCACGATGCGCTGGTAGCCCACCCGGTTGTATACCTCCTTGGCGATGTCGAAGGGGAGGTGGTGGGAAGCGGGGACTACGTCGTCAAATACCACGGCGTTGAGCTCGATCATCGCCCCCTGGTCGGCCCAGCGAACCATGTCGTCGATGGTGGCGTCAATGTTGAAGAAGGGATGGTTCACCAGGATCTTCTGCAGGCCCAGCTCCACCGCCTTATCAATGAGTTTGTTGATCTCCGCCACGGTGCCGTGGCCGGTACCCAGCGTGACCTCCGGATAGTTCTGAGCCAGGAACTCCAGGACCTGGACTACCTCCGGCTTCAATTCGCCCTGCTCATCCAGGTAGTAAATCGGCTTCTCCTGGATCTTCAGTTCGCCGGCGCCTACAAATTTCTTCTTGGTGTGGTGGTTGATGTGATTCAGAGCGGAGATGGTGGGCATGAATACGATCTTAGCCCCCATCGCACAAGCTGCATCTACCGCATAGATGTTGATGCCGCCCACCGCGTTGTTCAGCACGATACATCCGAATGCCTCGCAGCTCCCGTTGCCCAGGAATTTGGTGACCATATCGGTGCCCATAATGGTGGGGAAATAGTGATCCTTGGAGACAAAGCCCCGGTAACCTATCTTCTGCGCATCCAGCAGCATGTCGCCCGCGTCTACCCGCCGCTTGGCTACCGAGGGCCCCGCATGTACATGGATATCCACTACGTTCTTCATGTCAAAACTCATTTCCAGATACCTCCCATCACTATCTTGACCCGTCTTCTCAGACGGTCTCCAAAACCGCGGCCATTCCCATGCCGCCGGCCACGCAAAGCGTAGCCAGTCCCAGGCGCATGCCCCGCCTGCGCATCTCGTGGAGCAGAGTCGCCATGATCCTGCTGCCGGAGGAACCGATGGGGTGACCCAGGGAAATGGCGCCGCCGTTGACATTGATCCGATCCATCCGGTTCTCCAGGCCCATCTCCCGGATGCAGGCCACGGACTGGGCGGCAAACGCCTCATTCAGCTCGATGAGCTCCATGTCCGCCAGAGAGAGCCCCGTCTGTTCCATGACCTTCTCTACCGCAAAGACCGGGCCCATGCCCATGTATCTGGGGTCCACACCCGCTTCTGCGATCCCCCGGATCCGGGCAAGGACCGGCAGCCCCCGGTGTCTGGCATAGCTCTCACTGGCCAGCATCAGGGCCGAGGCTCCATCGTTCCGGCCGGAGGAATTGCCCGCCGTCACCGTGCCCCCATCCCAGAAGGCGGGCTTCAGTCCGGCCAACTGTTCCATGCTGGTCTCCCGGGGAAACTCATCCGTATCGAATACAACCGGCGGCTTTTTCCGCCCCTGCGGCACGGTCAGGGGAATGATCTCATCCCGGAAACGCCCCTCCCGGATGGCATCCGCCGCCTTCTGCTGGGAGGCCAGTGCGAACCGATCCTGATTCTCCCGGCTGATATGATATTTCTCCGCCACATTTTCCGCCGTGATCCCCATGTTGAATCGGCCATAGAGATCTGCCGGCTGAGAGCAGAACTGCGCCTCCGTCAGCGAATCCTTCAGCTCGGCATTCCCTGTGCCAACGCCCCACCGGGCGGTGGAGAGATAAAAGTGGGCGTTGGTCATGCTCTCCGCGCCTCCGGCCAGGACAACTTTGTTCCCCCCCAGCAGGATGGAGTACATCCCATCCCGCACAGCCAGCATGCCGGATGCACAGGCGCACATAACGGTGTTCCCAGGCACTTCCTCCGGGATCCCGGCTTTCAGCGCCGCATAGCGGGCCAGATTGGAGAAGTCCGAGGTCTGGCGGCATTGGCCGAAGTCCACCTCATCGATCTCATCTGGGGATATGCCGGAGCGCTCCACGCTGGCCTTCATGACCGCTACAGCCAGATCCGCCGCCGTCAGAGGCTTCAGCGTACCGCCATATTTCCCCACCGCGGTTCTGCAAGCATCTACAATTACAACTGACTCCATAGTTCCCTCCTTGATTTTACATCTCCAACCCAGATACATACAATTTTTTAAAATGAAATGACAATCTCTTGTGTATTCTGACATCTTTTCTGGTATGTTCAAAGTTTAACATTCTATTATTTTCTTTACAAATGAATAATTTTGTGATAACTTATCTATATCTTCGATATTTTATTAGCCAGAGGAGTGAGTTAGCATATGGCCCTGACCCGAGAAGCTATCGAGAGTTTTCTGGCCGTCGTGCGGCTGCAGTCCGTCTCAGACGCCGCAGATTCCCTTTTTGTCTCTCAGTCTACGGTGAGCCATCGGCTCCAGGTGCTGGAGGCTGAGCTGAAAACCAAGCTGTTCTATCGGCAGCGGGGCTTCAAGCACTTGTCCTTAACGGAGAGCGGAAAGAATTTCATCCCACTGGCCAACCAGTGGCTAGAACTGGACCGATCCATTCACCAGTCCCTTGCCGCTTCTGCTTCCGGGAAAATCGTCATCGGCAGTATGGACAGCATCAATCAATATCTGCTCCGTGATATTTTCCGCCGTATTAAGGTGGAAAACCCACGTATGAATATTGAGTTTGTGTCTTATCACTCCCAAGAGATCTACTCCCGGCTTACCGCCGGATATATGGACATCGGTTTTGCCTTCAACCCGATCCATTACGAGATCGACGCTCTGCCTGTTTTCCGGGAGCCGCTGTACATGATCTCCATCGCCGGGAGCGCCTACCCGTCGGGGCCCATCCACCCCCGTGATCTGGATAAACAGAACCAGGTTCTCTTTCGTTGGAATCCGGATATCCTGGCCTGGAATCACGAGTGGTGGCCCGAGTCGGAAGCCCCTTATGTACAGGTGGACTCCACAGCCCTGCTGACCACTTTTCTGACAGACCCCCTCCACTGGGCCGTCTGCCCGGCCTCTGTAGCAGGCTACTTGTCCTCCCATGGTCTTGTGGAGATCCACCAGTTTGAAATTGCCACACCTCAGCGCATCTGTTATCTGCTGAAAAAGCGGCGTCCTGCCGGTATGCATTCCGAATCTGTCGACCAGTTTATCGACCTGTTTTACCGGCTTCTCCCCACCCATCCATGGCGGTATGAATAACTCCATTTCCAAGTGGAGATGACAAAACCACCGGCCTGTAGGCCGGTGGTTTTGTCATCAGAAGTGGGGAGGTTGGGAATTATGCTCCGGTATGGATCTTCCCGTTCTTTAGCGGACCTCTTTGCTCTCTTCCCGATCCGCGGTGCGCTTAGGGAAGAAAATATCCATGTTATAAACGGGCCTGTCATAGGGGTTCTCGATCCAGTGCATGGCGCCTGCGGGGATGGTCATGAAGCACAGCCCGCCGTCTTTGTCCAGATCCGCGTCGAAGGTATATACCTCGTCGTCCACATGGAAGTCGCACTTCCCCTTCAGAATCGCCACAGTCTGCTCGTAGTCGTGCTTGTGGGGCCCCGGTACATGGCCCGGCTGGATGACGCCCATACTGATGGTGTAGTGGCTACTGCCCTGGTAGACCTTGCGCTTCACGGTGGGCTTCGGGTTAAACCAGTCGCACTTGCCCCAATCCAGATATCTTACCTCGCTCATCGTCTGTTCCTCCTTTGAAGATTTTCCATCTTGGTTGTTGGAAGTCTTACACTTGCCATGCTTCTTTCTACGTTTATGATTGTAGCACTTTCCAACATATTATGCTAATGAATTTCTTGTTCTAACTTATTAAACATATAGATATTTACTTTTATGTCGTCACCAGATCGCTCTATATTTCCCCATACACATCCTGTAGCTCTGCTTTGAGAACCTGATCCTTCTGCAAATCTGCACCGTATTAAATCAATAGAGCCTGGGCCGGCCACCATTGGCCAGTCCAGGCTCCTTCCTTCTCAAGATTGTTTCAGCCACGCCTGGAACTCCTCCAGGGTCAGCTCGCCCCGCTCACAGGCGTCCTTCTTCTCCCGAGCCCTGGCGCTCCACTCGTAAAACACCGCCGGGTCGATCCGCTTTGCCTTGATCCAGGCAAAGCGTTTTTTGTACTCCCTGCGGTAGATCTTGAAGATCTCATCCTCACTCTTGTTTTTGTTCCAGAGGGCAATGGCGCCGATCTCCTTGCAGGTGCGGCCTTTGCTGTCCCGGGTCACTTCACAGTACTCGGCATTCGTCCTCCCAGTGAGGGCGAACCAGCGGCCACAGTTCTTGCACACCCGCATTTCGATTTCCTGCTTGATACATTTCCGTACGCTGAAGTCGATGAGGTCATAGATGCTCCTGGGGTGCAAAACTTCCGTAAAGCCATGGCCCTCCACCCGCTTAAAGTCCACAAGCTGGGGGCGGAAGTGGAATACCTTCAGCGGTTCCCGCTTCTCCCGGGCGTAATAGTCCTCCAACTTCTGCTCCAGAGAGCCCTTGCGCCCGTCTATATCCAGCGCCTTCTGGATCAGGCCCAGCACCTGGTTCTGTATGGCGTAGATGCTGCTAGGGACGTGGGTAATCTCCTTGTGTGGCAGCAGATCAAGGATATTCTCGTAGTTCCGCCTCTGCGCCTCCCGGAGCCGCGCCCGCCACTCCAGCCGGAGCAGTTGGAAGTAAATATGGCTCTCCGCCAGCTCGTCCAGCAGTGGAAGGAGTTGCCGGGCACAGTTCTCCTCCCTGGTACGGTACAGTTCCATCAGCAGTTTGTCAAACTGCTTGATCTGTCCGTCATAGGCCCAGATGTCCAGATACAGCAACCGCAGCAGGCTTTCCGGGAACGGAAAGTCTTTTTTTGTGTACTGTGCACGGCTATCTTCCGTCTCTCCATAGAGAAAATATTCTCTGCCGTCAGCAAGATAGGTCTTGAATACATAGTCCGGCATGGTAGGTCACCTCAGATAGACTGATTGTTATATACAATTATCAATTAGACTTGACAGTGGATGTAAAGTCTGTTATACTGCGCTTAGTCCAATTAAAATTGTCCTATTTTAGCTAGTCTATATCGCAAAGAGGAAAAAGTCAACCACGGGTTTTCCATATGGCCGGCGGCAAAGAGAAGTATCCACAACAGCTGCGGCGGAGTGCCTACTCCGCCGGGAAAGGGAACAGGTAAACATTGCGTTTCCAGGAATGGAACAAACAGGCGAAACTCACACACTTCTTCTCACTCCCCAATGAAATTTTTCTGCTGGGGCTGGCGCATGGGGCGCTGGCGGTCTACTGCTATCTGAAGTATTTGGAGAATCGGAAGACCCATCAGTGCTGGCCCAGCTACCGGAACATCGGGAAAGCAGTGGGCATGAGTGAGAACACGGTGCGCAAGTATGTGGTGATGCTGGAGGGACGGGGACTCATCACGACAGCGTACACCACCATGCGTGCAAAAGACGGGCGGCCCATGAACGGACATCTGATATACACCATCTGTCCGTTCCACGAGGTGGTCGATGCCTGCTACCGAACTCAGATGGAAGATCTGGAACTGCAAAACCAGCGGGTACACGCGGCGGTGCTGCCCTCTAAGAAGGAGGTGCCTGCACAGTGATCACATCAGAGTACAAGAGCTATGACGAACTGCCGCTGTTCCTCAACGCGAAGCTGGTGGCACAGGTGCTGGGCGTGTCCCCATCCAGCGGATATGAGCTGATGCACGAGCCGGGCTTCCCGGTGCTGAAGGTGGGCAGCCGGATGGTCGTGCCAAAGGAGCAGTTCATCCGCTGGATCCAGGAGCACACGGGGAATGGCCACGGTGCCCCGCTGTAAGCCCTGTGTGCCTCGATCAGGAGAGGGGTAGGCTCCCACCCCTTTTGCGCCTTTTGAGGGGTGGTCGGGGAACGAGGATTTACCCGCCCTTGGGTGGGGCAAGCAGAGCATTTGGCTTGCCGCGAGCGGCCGCCAAACGCATTTTTGCGGGCAGAAGCCCGCACCCACTTTCCCGCCGGGAGCCGCCCCACGGGGCTAATTGATAACAATCTGATAACAGTGGCCGGTCCCACTGGCTATCCACGAAAAGATCTGGTATGGTGTGCTTCCCAGCGATGGGGACACGCCATACCAGATCTTTTTACGGAGGTGAGCTTCATGGCAGAGAGGACAAGAAGCCAGGTAGTGGCCTTCCGGGTGACCAAAGCGGAACGGCAGCAAATTAACACGAAGGTGAGCAGATCCGGGCTGAGCCAGCAGGCATACCTGCTCCGGGCCGCACTGGAGGAACCCATCTGCGTGGTGGAGGAGCTCAGGCCCGTCCTGGCGGAGCTGCGGGGCTGGGGCCGGAACCAGTTGACGATGCTGGCCCACAGCGGCCGGGTGCAGACGGTGTACCTGCAAGAGCTCACTGCGGCATTGACCAAGACCTACGAGGCGGTGAACCGCCTGCTGGCAGAGAAATACGGGGTGATCTCCTGTGGCGACGTGCAGCCTCATCCGGGAACATAAGCAGACCGCCGGTGCCATGGGCCGGGTGCTCCGCTACGTCTCTCAGGAGAAAAAGGCGGTGGATCTGGATGGGCGGAAGTATCTTTCCGGCGTCAACTGCGGGGCGGAGGTGGCGCAGCAGAGCCTCATGGCCACCAAGAATCTGTACGGCAAGGCCAGCGGCACGTTCTTCTACCACTACGTCCAGTCTTTCTCTCCGCAGGAAAACGTGACTCCGGCACAAGCCCACCAGATCGCCCTGGAGCTGGCGGAGTTATTCTTCCCCGGCTGCGAGGTTCTGGTGGCCACCCACGTGGATGCGGAACACTCCCACTCCCACTTCGTGGTCAACTCCGTCCACCCGGACACCGGAAAGAAACTCCACTTCACGCCCAAAACTCTGGAGCAGATGCGGGCGGTCAGCGACCAGCTCTGTCTGGAGCATGGCCTGTCCACCCTCAAGCCGTATCAGCAGAACCGGCGCACCAAGGGGCTCCGCACCAGGGAATATCGGGCCGCAGTGCGGGGAGAGAGCTGGAAGTTCCGGCTCATTACCACCGTGGAGGCGGTCATGGAGCTGGCCGGCAGCCGGGAGGAATTCATCCGGGAGATGGAGCGTCGGGGCTACCGGGTGCACTGGGAGGAAGGCCGCAAGAACATTACCTATACCACCCCCACCGGGATGAGATGCCGGGATGACTGGCTGCACGAGGAAGAATTCAGGAAGGAGAAGATGGAACATGAATTCCGAATCCGGCAGCATGCAGCGCAACAGCGCACTGGATCTATTATCTATTGAAGCAGAGGCAGAGGATGACGGCCGGGCCACCCACCTTGATGGATCAGCAGCCCCACGTCCTCTACACCATGCCTCCTCAGACGGTGGAGCGGCTGGAGGACGTCCTGCGGAAAACCCTGGCGCTCCAGGAGACGATCCGGGCCAGTATGGACACCTTGGCCACCAGAGAGGACTTGGAGCCGCTGGCCACAGGCCAGCAGCTGGTAGATTGGCTGGAGCAGGCCGACAAGACCCATCAGGGGATCTGCCAGGAGCTACACTGGACGCTCTTGGAAATGAGAGAACAACAGAAACAGGATGGAAATTGGCACGAAGAATTTATGAGGCAGCTCTCCGAGCAGGCCAGGGAGTTCCGAGGGGATGGCTACGAGCTGATGAAAACCTTCCAGAGATGGGCGGCCCGCACCATCCTGAGTTCCGCGGCGGCGGCCCTGGTGATCAGCATTCTGATCTGCAGGCTTCTGATGTGACCGAGGACGTCCTCCGCCTGCTGGCCAGGCTGGAGGGCAACACTGGGGAGGAAGTCATAGACGCCACCGTGCGCCGTCAACACCGCGACCGGAAGGCTCTGGCCAGAGAGCAGAGGAAGAAAATCGCCCTGGGCCACAAGGCCGCCGACCACGAACAAGGGCAACAGATGGGTTGACAGAGGTTCCAGTCTCCGCACCAAAATCCGGTGCGGAGACTGGAGTTCTTCCTATAGGAGGCCCCTCAAATTCTGCGCCGCTATAAAATTTTATTGAGGCCGCCCTTGTCAAAGCTGAGCCCCCGGGCAAATTGATAACAGTTTGATAACTCTGGCCGCTTGGTATGGCTATCCACAGGAAGGTGTGGTATGTTGTGTTGCTGCAAAGGAGGCGATCATCATGACAAAGAAACGGGCCAACGGCGAGGGTAACATCCGAAAGCGCAAAGATGGGCGGTGAGAGGGGCGGTATACCGCCGGGTACGATGCCAAGGCTGGGAAGCGGATCATCCGGAATGTGTTGGGCAAAACCCAGGCGGAGGTCAAAGAAAAACTCAAGGAGGCATTGGAGGAGATCAAGGGTGTTGACATAACCCGCTCTGGGGACTACACCGTGGCCACCTGGCTGCGAACCTGGCATGAGCTTTACGCCAAACCCAACGTGCGGACAGCCACGGCCAACCGCTACGAGTTGATCATTGAGCACTATACCATCCCCCGCATCGGGAGCATTAAGCTGAATAAACTGACCACCCGGCACCTGCAGAAACTCTACAAAGAGTTATTGGAGAGCGGCAGAATACACATCGGAAAGAACCAGGACAAGGGGCTGAGCACCACCACCGTCCGCGGTGTCCACCTGATGCTCCACTGTGCCCTGGACAGGGCTGTGAAGGGGCGGCTGATCCAGCGAAACCCCAGCGAGGACTGTATTGTGCCCAAGCCCCGGAAACTGGACATGAAGATCCTGCCGCCGGAGCACATCCACGCCTACCTGGAGGCCGCCCAAGCGCGAGGGCTCATGCCCATGTTCTATCTGGAATTGGCCAGCGGCCTGCGGAAGGGGGAACTGGTAGCCCTGCGGTGGGTGGATGTAGACACCCAAGGCAGAACCATCTCGGTGAGCAGGCAGTACGTCCGCAACCCGGATGGCTCCCTTGAGCTGACCCGGCCCAAGACGGAAAACTCGGTGCGGCTGGTGTCCATCCCCCAAGCGGCGGTGGAACTGCTGCTCCAGGAGCATGAGAAGCACCCGGACAGTCCCTACCTGTTCCCCTCACCCCTCACCGGGGAGATGTACCACCCGGACTCGGTAGTCAACCTACATAAGAAGATCCTGAAAGATGCCGGGCTGGAGCATATCAGGTTCCATGATCTCCGTCACACCTTCGCCACCACAGCCCTCCAGAACGGCGTGGACGTCAAAACCGTGTCCTCCATGCTGGGCACTACGATGCCGGGTTCACCCTGCGCACCTACACCCACGCCACGCGGCAGAAGTAGGACGAGGCCGCCCAGACTATGGGCAGCGTCCTGGGACAGGTTATATAACCGTGTGAGTAGCAGCAAAAACCGGACGGGAAGACAGATCTTCCCGGACGGTGCTTTTTTGTCCTTTCCGGCCGTTTCGGCGTGTGGGTCACGGTGTGGGTCAGGATTTTTGACCCGCACCGTAAAACAACTTTTTGCAACAAAAAATCCCCGAAAACCGAAGTTTTCGGGGATTTCTGGAGCTGCTATCCGGATTTGAACCGGAGACCTCATCCTTACCAAGGATGTGCTCTACCTACTGAGCTACAGCAGCAAATGGCGACGCGGAAGGGACTTGAACCCTCGACCTCCGGCGTGACAGGCCGGCGTTCTAACCAACTGAACTACCGCGCC